>ERZ856578.25-NODE-25-length-250675-cov-12.517039_pt1 | contig 250675 bp, 207 predicted proteins | sample MGYA00514384_ERZ856578 | MGnify/ENA primary metagenome ERZ856578 (study PRJEB29103, sample SAMN06111958) | human gut metagenome | biome: human gut; feature: ankylosing spondylitis patient; material: healthy_person | host: Homo sapiens | place: China:Hangzhou... | reverse complement strand
GAGAGACACTTCCTCCCAGCTTACCGGGGCTTCGTCCTCCTTCCAGCAGTCGTAGTCCGTGGACATCGCCACGGCGGCATAAGGGATGCCCGCTTCATTGGCAAGCGCCGTTTCCGTGGAAACGGACATGTTGATGACATCGGCCCCCCACATCCGGAACATGCGGGATTCCGCCTTGGTGGAGAAGCGGGGGCCTTCGATGGTGACGACGGTTCCGGTGGGATGGAAAGGGAAATCGTTTTTGCGGCAGCCGTCGATCAGGATTTGGCGAAGAGAGGCGTCGAACGGTTCGGCCATGGGCGCATGGACGGGCTGGCCCGGCTTGAAATAATCGTGGAACGTCATTTTCCGCTGTTTGGTGAAGTCGATGAACTGATCGAGGATGACGAGATCGCCGCGCCGGATTTCCTCCCGGAGGGAACCGGTCGCCGTCGTTGCGAGGATGTGCGTGCATCCGGCATCTTTGAGTGCCTGGATGTTAGCCCGGTAATTGACTGAAGAGGGCGCAATCGTATGGCTGCGCCCATGACGCGCCAATACGGCCACGGGAATGCCCGCGATTTCGCCTTCCCGGAGCGGCGAGGACGGCTCGCCCCATACCGTGCCGGTAAATGTATCCCGCGCGTTGGTAAAAATGTTCAGGTTGTCGAGGCCGCTGCCGCCGATGATGCCTATTTTGATGCCCATGATCAGTCCTTTGTCATGTTCAGGGAAAGAATGAGGTTGAGGGTGGAGGCGATGCTTTCACCGTACGCGAAAACACCTTCGTTATGCCCGGCCGTTATAAAGATTCCTTCGGAAGGAAAAAGCTCTTCCGTGATCAAGCGTGCCACTTCGCGGGAAAGGGCGGGGGTTCCGTAGGCGACGGATTCCGGAGTCCGGGGGAAGCCTTCCGCCAGCAGGGACGTAAAGAGGAATGGGCTGTGGATGTGGATGACGCAGCGCGCTTTGTTGGCCGCGCCATAAACGGCCCCGTGCGTCATGGACTCCGAAGAGGCTTGGACGGGGCCGAAGGATGCCACGGTATTTTCGAGGGGGTCAAACGCGCGGACGAGGCTGTAACCTTGTTTTCCCAGAAGGCGGCTGGAGCCCGTTCCGCTCCCGCTGATGAGAAACAGGTTCCCCGCCAGCCGCAAAGAGACGTTCCCGTAACCGATGCCGGAAGGGTAAGCGCCGATGAGCCCCGCGTCATGAAGCGTCGTGCGCGCCGCATCCAGTTCGGGAAAAAGCGTCAGCGCATCAAGCGCCGTTTCGCGTATTCCAGCGGGCAAGGTACGGAGGGACGTCTCGACGTCTCCCCTTGTATGGCTCGCTTGGTATTTGACGACGCCGTCAATCGGCTCAGCTGTCATGGCGTGCCGTTCCTGCGGATTCGGGATACAGGGAGTCGATACCTTCTTGAGTAGCCTGACAGACGCCGCGTTCGGAAATGAGCCCTGTGATGAGCCTATTCGGGGTGACGTCGAACGCCCAGTTCCGGGCGGGGGTTTCGTCCGGACAAATCTGGACGTCAAGCACGCTGCCGTCGGGCGTTTTCCCGCTCATGATACGGACTTCCGCAGCTCCGCGTTCTTCAATGGGGATTTCCGCCACGCCGTCATCAAGGGAAAAGTCGAACGTCGAGGAAGGGAGCGCCACATAAAAAGGAACGCCGTTGTCGTGCGCCGCCAGTGCCTTGAGATAGGTACCGATCTTGTTGGCAGCGTCGCCCCTGCGGGTAACCCGGTCCGCGCCGACGATGACGATGTCCACCTGCCCGTGCTGCATGAGATGCCCGCCCGCATTGTCCGCGATCAGCGCGTGGGGCACGCCGTGCCGGGAGAGCTCCCACGCCGTGAGGCTTGCACCTTGGTTACGGGGACGGGTTTCGTCGACCCACACATGCACGGGAAGTCCCGCGTTGTGCGCCGCGTACACGGGAGACAAGGCCGACCCGTAGTCCACGAAGGCCAGCCAGCCCGCGTTGCAATGCGTCAGGATGTTGACGGGGGCTCCGTTCGCTTTCTTCGCCGCCAGCGCTTCGAGCAGCGTTTTTCCGTGTTCGCCGATGCGCTTGCACGCCTCGGCGTCTTCGTCGGCGATGGCTTGGGCTGTAACTTTGGCGATATGCCGCTTTTCTTCCGGGGAACTTCCCCGCGTCATGGCGGCAAGCTGGCGGTCAACGGCCCATGCCAGATTGGAGGCCGTGGGGCGGGTTCGCTTCAAGGCGGTTGCGGCGTCGGACATGAACGTGTCGAAAGCTTCAGTGTCCTTCGCGGGAGCTTCGCAGGCGGCAAGCCACATGCCGTATCCGGCTGTTGCGCCGATGAGCCCCGCACCTCGGACGAGCATGTTCCGGATGGCGTCACAAAGCGCACTGAACGACGTGATCGTCGCTGTCTCGAAACGATGGGGCAACACATGCTGGTCAATGACATGTAGGCGATCCGCCTCATCAAGCCAGATCGTCCGATACGCTTTCCCGTCTATGTTCACTTCCTTAGTCTCCCTATCGGATATTTTTATGTCTCATACCCGTAGGGTGGAAGGAATGTCCAGAGGCGGACAGTGCGGGGAAAGAGGGTTTTGTTGCGGCGGAGCGGTCAGTGTGGGGGACGGAAACTTCTTGGCACCAGAGCGGTGGCCGATCCGCCGTGTGCCCCGTTGGTGTTTGAGCAGGCATGGAAAAGAGCGGGAAGAGTTTTCCTCTCCCCGCTCTTTGGGTCAGCGTGCAGGACGCTCAGGCAGGCAAGGGAACATACCGCTCAAGCGAGATCTCAGGGTTCTGGAATACGGATTCGGGACACGCCGGACGGCCGGGGACGCCCCATGCCTGAAGCTGATGGAGCGCCATGTCCACCAACGTGTCCAGCCGCGACAGCAACAGGGGGCTCAGCGTGTTTCCATAGGTCATGTCCAGAGGCTGGACTCCGATCAGCCGGATTTCCTCCGGGAGGCAGTCCTTCAGCTCCGCAAGGGCCAGCACTTCGGAAAAGCTGTTCTGGTGTAGGCTCATCTTGTGCGCGCTCAAATAGGCCGGGATGCCGGTGCTGTCCTTCTCGACGGTGGTCCCCGGCTGGAGCCCGAAGTCCACGGCGTCCAGCAACAGCAGGCGCGTGGCCCGCTCCACGAAGGCCAGCAAGGGGTGCCCCTGTGTTCCGGCATCCACTATTTCCACGTTGTCGGGAAAGGCATACCGCGAATAGAGCCGTTCCGCGACCCGGACGCCGAAGCCTTCATCCCCATAGAGGATATTGCCAAGCCCCAATACGACGATCCGTTCCATGATCAGCCTCCCTTTCCTGAGCGCAGCAGCCGGAATCCGCTGAACATGGTCGAGACGAGCGTGGATTTGCCCATGATTTCTTCACGGATGACCATATACAAGTGAATGATGATGAAGCACATGAGGAACAGCATACCCAAGCGGTGGTAGCTGTGCAGATCCCGCCCGCTGTCGCCGATCCAGTAAATGAAGTCCACCACCAGATGGAATGGCTGGAGGATGACCGAGTCGGACGATTGGACGTACATGCCGAAGCCCGTCAGGATCATGATGATGAGCAGGTTGATGCAGGTCATCATGCCGAGCTGGGCCAGCGGATTGTGCCCGATGTGCTCGCGCGGGGTCCTGTCGAGAAACAGGTACCAGCGGAAGTCCGACAGCAGGTCCAGCCACCAGCTTTTCCTCCAGAACGGAATGATGAAAACCTGTCTGGAGTATTTGTTGCCGAAGAACGCGAAGATGATGCGCCAGAGCAGGCCGATGGTGATGATGAATCCGGCGATGAAGTGGGCCATGCGGGTATAGCCCATGTAAAAGAGATAGGTCGGGTCGCCGTCCAGCGAATGCCACGGCTTGCCGATGATGTACCCCGTAGGGATAAGCACGAGAAACGAGAGCACCATGCTCCAGTGCCAGATGCGGATCGGCAGCTGGAAGACATAGATGGGTTTCCCTTCCTGAATAGGTTCGTTCATGGCGTTCTCCTTAGTCCATATGGACCGTCAGCAGTTCGCTGCCGTCCGGCCCCAAGACGTGCGTCGCACAGGCAAGGCAGGGATCGAAGCTGTGGAGCGTACGCAAGATTTCCAGCGGCTGCTTGGGCACATCCATCTTCGTGCCGAGCAGGGCGGCCTCATACGGGCCGAGCTGGCCGCCGTCGCTGCGCGGTGCGGCGTTCCATGTGGTAGGGACGACACACTGGTAGACGTCCACCTTTTTGTTTTTGATGACCGTCCAGTGCCCGAGCGCGCCGCGGGGGGCCTCGGTGAAGCCGACGCCGCGGGCTTCCTGGGGCCATGTGTCGGGATCCCACTTGTTGGTGAAGACGGCGGTGCTGTCGCCGTTCTTGAGGTTCGTTATGAGCTTGTCGAAGAAGACCTGCATGGTGTCGGCCGCCCAATGCGCTTCCTGCGCTCTGGTGAGGATGCGGCCCATAGTCGATTGCAGCGACGTGACGGGTGCCCCGATCCGGGCACACAGATCGTCGACGCGGGCGACGATGTCCGGCTGCTTGAGCTGGTAGGCGATAAGCGTCCTTGCCAGCGGCCCCACTTCCATCATGTTGCCGCGCCAGCGGGGTGTCTTGATCCACGAATAGGGCGCGTTTTCATCAAGCTGCTTGATGTCCGTCCTGCTCCCCTTGGTGGCGGGTCCAAGCTCGAAGTGAGGCACGGTTTCGCCCTGATAGGGATGCAGGGAGGTAACGCCCTTGGGATACGTGTACCACGAGCGCCCGACTTCTTCACGGATCTGATCCTCGTCGGACAGGTCGACGGGCAACACTTCATTGAAGTTGCCGTTGATGATTGCCCCGCCGGGGATGAGCAGGCTTTTTTGCGAGTAGTCGTTGGCGATGGACGGAAACGCCCCATACGCCAGCAGCGACTGGTTGGAGAGGCCCGTGCCGAGGTGCAGCCACTCCGGATAGAACTTGGCGAGGGCGATGCTGTCGGGGACGAGCACCTGCGCCGAGAATTCACGGCAGCGCTTGATGATCGACAGGACGAGCTCTAGGCGTTCCATGTTGATGACGTCGGCCCCGCCCTTGCCATTGATGTTGAGGGCCAGAGGCACGCCTCCCACCAACCAGTTGGGGTGGGGGTTCTTGCCGCCGAAGACGGTATGGATCTGGACGACGTCTTTCTGGAAGTCGAGAGCCTCAATATAGTGGGCCACCAGCATGAGGTTGGCCTCGGGCGGGAACTTGTAGCCGGGATGCCCCCAATAGCCGTTCTTGAAGATGCCGAGCTGACCGGTGGAGATGATGCGGACCAGCTTTTCCTTTACGGAGGCGAAATAGCCCGGAGAGGATTGCGGCCACGGGGAAAGGCTTTGGGCAAGCCTGGACGTTTCCTTGGGATCGGCCTTGGAAGCGGAAACCACGTCGATCCAGTCCAGCCCGCCGAGCTGGTAGAAGTGCACCAGGTGGTCATGATACCATAAGGCCAGCTGCATCAGGTTGCGGATGATGTTCGCGTTGTCGGGGATGTCGATTTTGAGCGCGTCCTCGATGGCATGGACGGAGGCGAGTGCGTGCGTGCCCGTACAGACGCCGCAGATGCGTTCCACAAAGGCCCAGATGTCTCGGGGGTCACGATCCTTGACGATGATTTCCAGTCCCCGGAACATGGTCCCGCATGAGACGGCATTGGTGATCACGTTGTCGTCGTTGATGTTCACCTCGCACCTGAGATGTCCCTCGATGCGCGTAACCGGGTCGACGACAAGACGCCGCCCCGAGTCGTTAACGGTGTATCCCTGCGTTGTGTATTCGTAGGCCATGATCAGTTCCTTTCAGAAGGGGTGGAATCGTTGGAAGCGGTTTTTTCAGCCTGTGCGGTCTTGGTTTCCTTGGAGCAGTCGCCGTCCTTGCCGTAGCGGTGCTTGAGGTGCACGGCGGTACTGATGGCCGCGTGCGTCACCACGCCGGCACCGATGCCGGCGACGGCGGCCACGCCCACGGTTTCGGCAGTCGTGTTGGTTCCGAATTGGGGAATGTTGGTGATGCGGCTGTAGAAGGAACCGTGATCCCAGAAGTTCTGTTCGGCACAGCCGATGCAGCCGTGGCCGGACTGGATGGGATAGGAAACCCCGTTGTTCCACCGGGTGACGGGGCACGCATTGTAGGTCGTCGGCCCCTTGCACCCCATTTTATAGAGGCAGTAGCCGAGGCTCGCCGCGGCGTCGTCCCAAGACTCCACAAACTGTCCCGCGTCGAAGTGGGCGCGGCGTACGCATTGGTCGTGCACGCGTTTGCCGTAAAAGACCTCTGGGCGTCCCTGAGAGTCGAGTTTGGGGATTTGATCATAGGTCAGGATGTAGGCGACGATGTTGCTCATAACGTCCGGGATGGCGGGGCAGCCCGGGACCTTGATGATCGGCTTGTCGTGAATGACTTTGTGGATAGGGGTCGCCTGAGTCGGATTGGGGCGGGCAGCCTGCACGCATCCCCATGAGGCGCAGGTCCCCCACGCGACGATGGCCTTGGCTCCGGCGGCTCCGCGCTGGAGTTTGTCCATGAAGGGACGCCCTCCGTCGATGCAGTACATACCTTCTTCGCCAAGAGGCGGATTGCCTTCCACCGCGAGGATATAGCGTCCCTTGTAGGTGCTGATGGCTTCTTCGAAACATTCCATAGCCTGATCGCCCGCAGCCGCCATGATGGTGTCCTGATAGTCCAGCGCGATCATGGAAAGGATGATGTCGGAAGCCAAAGGGTGCGCCGAACGGATAAAGGATTCCGTGCAGCAGGAGCACGAAAGGCCGTTGATCCAGAGAACGGGCAGATAGGGTTTGGTTTCCATAGCGTGGGCGATTTCGAGGTGGCCCATTGGGCCAAGACCCAAGGCAACCGCCGCCATAGAGCAGAATTTCAGGAAATCACGTCGACAGATGCCTCTGCGGCGCAGCACTTCGTACTGGGTTTCCTCTGGGTTGAACATGGATACATCCTTCTTTTGGTCAGCGTTGTGTTCAAGACGGGTCCTTGGCAAAAGACACATCCGCACGGACGGCTTCTTTTTCTGCCGTACCTGTTTCACACTGAAGCCTTTTCGGGGATGTCCGTCAACCGCATGATAGCTGTATCCCTATGATAAATGCGGGATTGGAGGCGTTGAGGCGTTAGAATGTGCCGAGAAAACAAAAAAGGCATACCGTTTTTTCCGGTATGCCTTTTCCCTGACGAGAGAAGGGGAAGGGCTAGCGCGCGCCCTTGGGGAAGAGCACCACGCCGATGGTCTTGAGGATGATCCGGACGTCCAGCAGGATGGACATGTTTTTGGCGTAGTACAGGTCATACTCCAGCTTGCGGCGGGAATCCTCGACGGAGGAGCCGTAAGGGTAACACACCTGAGCCCAGCCGGTGACGCCGGGCTTGACCGCGTGGCGCAGGCTGTAGAAGGGGATTTCCTTCTCCAGTTCCTTGACGAATTCAGGGCGTTCCGGGCGAGGTCCGATGAGGCTCATTTCCCCTTTGAGCACGTTCCACAACTGGGGCAATTCGTCGATGCGGGTCTTGCGGATGATTTTCCCCACCTTGGTGACGCGCGGGTCGGATTTCATGGCCCAGACAGCACCGTTTTTCTCGGCGTCGGTACGCATGGAGCGGAATTTGTAGACGGTGAAATCCTGCCCGAACAGGCCCACGCGACGCTGCCGGTAAATGACGGGGCCGGGAGATTCCACACGGATGGCAATGGCGGTGAGAAGCATGATGGGCGATGTGCAGATCAGCAGGCCGAGCGTGGCGAACAGGTCGAAAGCCCGCTTGAGGCGGCGCAGGGAACCTCGGGTATTGAGCGAAAAGCCTTCTTCCGTGAGCAACCATTCGGAGCTGATCTGTGAGACGGGGAGCCGGTGCACCATATGTTCGCAGAAGGAGCGGACATCGACGATCATCTGCCCGTGCAGTTTGGCATGTAGCAGTTCGGTAGCGATGTCTTCGTCGATGGGGGCGTCGGGCAGCAAGACAATCATGGTGACGTTCTGCTGTTTGGCGATTTCCTCAACTTGCATGGGGGTGCCAAGATAGGGGATTTCCCTGTCGTTATCGCAGTCGCCCACATAACCGACGATGTCGGCGTCGGTCAGGGATTCGGAAATGGTCTGGCGTACCTTCCCGGCACGGTCGGTCCCGATGAGCAGGATTCTGGCTTTATGCACAAACCGGCCGATGTGCTTGTAATAGAGCGCACGCCAGCCAAGGCAGAACAAAAGGCACAAGCTGAAGAGCAGCAGCAGTGTCCTGCGATCGAAACGCCAGTGCTGGAACGCATAAAATGCGGAGGCGGAAGCGATGGCGCCAAGGAAGAAGGCTATGAGGACCCGGCCTGTGGTGTCCTTGAAATCTTCAGCCCCGACGTTATAGGCATCCAGCACGTAAAAGAAGAAAAGATAGGAGACGACGGTGAACAGCGACGCCCCTGTGTAGTCGTCCAGAACGGAAAGATCCGCAGGCAGCATAAACCACCCGGTAATGCTGAGCGCCGCAAGGATGCAGACGGCATCCAGAACTTTAAACAGCCCTTTGCGATAACCGCTGATAAGCAAGGGAAACCTCCAGTGAATCCTCGTTACGAAACCAACTTCATGACGCTGAGGATAAGATCGGCAGCCTTGCGGGCATCCAGTTCTGTTTCCGCAATGAACCTTCCTTCCTTCCCCATACGGGCCGTCAGAGCGCTATCCTCCAAAAACGACTCCAACGCCTTTGCCAAGGCCTCGGGGGTCCGTACAGGCACGAGAAAACCATTCTTCCCGTCGACGACCACGTCCCGGCATCCGGGAACATCGGTTGCCACGATGGGACGTCCCATGCTCATGGCTTCCATGAGCGAACACGGCAAGCCCTCCCGCCAGGAGGGGAGAACGACAACATTCGCCTGCCCGACATAGGGGCGCACATCACGCGTGACGCCGAGGTATTCGAGAATACCTTCCCGTTCCCATCCCTTGACCGTTTCAAGAGGGACTCCGCCCCTGGAGCTTTCGGGAGCACCCAGGAGCTGGAAACGGGCATTGGGATACCGTTTCTTTACCAGACGGGCCGCTTCCGCATATTCATACAAACCCTTGGCTTCAAGAAGCCTTCCCACAAGAAGGAATGTAAGGGGGGCTTCGGGAAGAGGCGCCACGGCAAACTTGTCCGTGTCCACTCCCGTACCTTTGGTCATGACGACATGGGCACCGCGCGGCAGGCAATGCCAATCCCGAAACGTCTGGACATCGTCCGTATTCTGAAAGAACACGGCATCGCTAAAAGAAAGCGAAATACGATAGAGGGAGGAGGCCAGATACGTGAGCATCTTTTTTACTGGGGTGTTGGCCTCAAACATATACCCGAGCCCCGTAATCATGGCGTAGCGGAATCGGATGCCCGCCAAAGCTGCCATCGGAATACCGTAAATGACCGACTTGATGGTGGACGCATACAGGATATCGGCGCGTTCCTCACGGAAGATCCTGTACAGGGCAAGGCAAGTTTTTAAATCATGGACTGGATTCAGCCCCTTGTTGTCCAAAGGATAGTTGCGGATACTCGCCCCAAACCCCTTGAGGGTGGCTTCGGCTTCGGAATCGCCCGCAGGGACGAGGCACGTTACCTGATGCCCTTCTTCCTGTAGGCGGGAGATGAGCACACTCCAAAAGCTGACCAGAAAACTGGCCCTATTATTCATAATAATGATGTTCATGGCGGAAGAGTATAGCAGTGCGCCGAAGAGAAAGGAAGAGGGATAGGGGGCTTTCCCGCAGAAGGGAAAGGATCAGGTCCGTTTTTTGGGCTGTGCCGCCTGCTGGAAGAGGCGCCCGCGTACGACTGATGTTTGGCCGAACTTGTCTTGAAGCTCGTCCATGACCTTGTCCAGCTTGGTGCGGCGTTCTTCGTTGGATTGACTGTCCTTTCCGATGGTAGGGAGCCGCAATTGGTGCGGCGGGCTGTCGAAACCGGAGACGCCTACACCGATGAGCCGGATTTTCTCCTCAAGACGCATGTGATCGAGCAGATCACACGCTGTTTCATAAATGGTTTCCGTAGCGCTGGTCGGGGCATCAAGCGTGATCCTGCGGGTCATGATCCGAAAATCTGCATACTTGATTTTGAGCGTGATCACGCGGCCCTGAAGCTTTTGTTTCCGTAAGGTGCGCCCTATCCGATCCGCATGGCGGAAAAGCCAGCTCTTGAGGAAGCCTATATCGCGGGTGTCGATGTCAAAGGTCGTTTCGGCGCTTTCTGATTTGGGAGGCGTATAGGGTTCCACTTCGCGAGGGTCAATGCCTTGCGCCCGTTCGTAGAGGGTTATGCCGGCTTTTCCAAAACGGCGCTCCCAAAACACTTTGGGATAACGGGGGACATCGCCTGCAGTGCGGATGGCAAGACTTTGGAGCTCTCTGACCATTGTTTTTCCCACACCCGGTATTTGTTCCACTGGAAGCGACTGAAGGAAGGCGGCCAGTTTATCTGGGTAAAGGATACTGAGCCCATCAGGTTTGTTCAGATCGGAAGCTATCTTGGCAAGAAATTTGACGGGGGCCAGCCCGATGGAACAGGTCAATCCTCCGGTTACTTCTTTCACTTCGAGTTTGATGCGCCGGGCCATGTCTTCCACAGGGCCAAAGAGCCGTTCCAGCCCCGTCGCGTCAAGATAGGCTTCATCGACGGACGCTTTTTCGACTCGGGGGGAATACGAGCGCAAGACATCAATGACGGTTCGGGAAACCTCGGCATAGCGTGCCATACGCACGGGAACGAGGATAGCATGAGGGCAGAGCTGCAATGCCTGTGCTATGGGCATTGCGGAATGGACGCCGAACTTCCGGATTTCGTAGGAAGCCGCACTGACGACCCCCCTGGGACCGCCTCCGCCAACGATGACCGGTTTGCCGCGCAGTTCAGGATGGTCTTTCTGCTCAATGGAAGCGTAAAATGCGTCCATGTCCACATGCATAAACCATTTCTGCAATTTTTTACTCATGACATTTTTATTTTACTTGTAAATGTAAAAATAGAAATTCTGTAGGGACACAACTGAGGCCCTCCAGAGGCTCAGCATGTGCCTAATTTTCCTTTTGAGGTGCTTGAACAGGCTTGAGCCCTCTCATCCGTCAACGGGCATAGAAAAGTTCAGAGTCTCAAGGGAATGCCAAATGGGTAACCGTAACAGCTTTGCATCCCCGACTTTGTGCGGCTGTGCGGTGTAGAACATTGAGCTCCAACATGGTGGGACTTCCATTATATGTTATCCCTTTTTGATAAATAATTGCTGATAACTATGCTGTAGATATTGAGAAAAAAGTAACGTTGCCTGCGTTCATTTCTCTTTTCTTGAGGTATCTCAATAGAAGACAGGAGTGAAACACGGCGCCAATAAAGCGAAAGAGATTATAATTCAGATAGTCATTAACTATAACATATGCGTAACTGAAATTGTAATGCAGAAATGCATTGACAGTGAAAAAAAGAGCAAGTAGGGTCAAAACATGGCAGGGTTCCCTTCTCCCCTCCTTTTTACCCCCCTGTGAGGTATCCATGATCCGTAGAACGTTTCTAAAAGGTGCGGCTGCTGTTTCGTTTTCTCTCATGGTTTCACCGGCATTGACAGCTTTTGCCAAGGATTCGGTGCGTGTTTATGTGGGCGGCCCCATTTTCACCATGAACAAGAACAACGACATCGCAGAAGCCATCGCGGTGAAAGGTGAAACGATTCTGGCCGTGGGCAAGAAGGCCGAGGTTATGGCCGCTGCGGGTTCGGGCGCCACCGTAGTGGATCTTAAGGGCAAAGCGCTTATCCCCGGCATGATCGACGGGCACAGCCACTTCCCATCAGGGGCTTTCAATGAGTTGACGATGGTCAATCTCAACGTGCCTCCTCTTGGGCGTGCTGAGTCGATTGCGGATATGCAGAGTCTGCTGAAGGAACGTGCAGCCCAGACGAAAAAGGGTGAATGGATCGTCGGTTATAACTATAACGACTTAGCGATTAAAGAACAACGGCATCCAACCCGTGCCGATCTGGATGCGGTGTCCACCGAGCACCCCATTTTTGTGAAGCATGTGTCCGGCCATTTAGGTGTGGCGAACAGCAAAGCTCTGGAGTTGGCCGGCATTACGGAAGAGACGCCGAATCCTGAAGGCGGTAAATTCCGTCGCGGTCCGGACGGAAAGCTGGATGGGGTGTTGGAAGGTCCGGCGGCCCAAGCGCCTGTTTCGGCCATCCGTCCCAAGCCTACGGCCGCACAATATGAAGAGGCTGTGCGTCGTGACAATATGATCTACGCCGCTGCGGGGATTACGACGGCCAACAATGGCGGCAGCCCCACAGTGGATGACTTTTTCCTCAAGGCCAGCGAAAACGGCGATCTGGGCATCCGTGTGGTCATCTGGCCCAACGGCCGTAATGCCAAGTTGATAGAAAGCTATGGCGAAAAGCGGCAGGGTGCGCAGCTGGATAAGGCTGGCAAGGTGTTCCTCGGGCCGGCCAAGCTTTTTGCCGATGGTAGCCCGCAGGGCTATACGGCATGGTTCTCCAAGCCCTACTTCAAGCAGTTGCCCGGTAAACCGGCAGATTTTCGCGGTTTTCCGGTATTCAATTCGCAGGAAGAATTGTTTGCGCTGGTCCAGAAACTCCACGATGCGGGCTGGCAGATCACCACACATACCAATGGCGACCAAGCCATTCAGGACATGATTGACGCGTATAGCGCCGCTTTGGAAAAGAATCCGCGTAAGGACCATCGCCATATTCTCAATCACTGCCAGTTCTGTCGTCCTGATCAGGTGGTGGCCATTGCCGAAAAGGGCTTTGTGCCTTCCTATTTCGTGACCCACACATGGTTCTGGGGCGACATCCACCGCGACATGGTGGCCGGTCCCGAGCGTGCGGCCCATATCAGCCCGTTGAAGGCGGCACTGGATCATAAGATTACCTTCGCCTTGCATAACGATACGCCCGTGACGCCCATCAGTCCGCTCATGGACGTCTTTTCGGCAGTCAATCGTCTCACGTCCTCGGGTAAGGTTCTTGGCCCTGATCAGCGCATCGACGTTATGGAAGCCCTGCGCGGCGTAACCATTAACGGTGCCTATATGCAGCGGCTCGAGGATAAGATCGGTTCTCTGGAAAAGGGCAAGCTGGCGGATATGGTTATCTTGGACAAGGACCCCACCAAGGTGGATCCGGTCAAGTTGAAGGACATTATGGTGGAAGAAACTATTGTGGGCGGTAATACGGTTTACAAGCGCGCTTGATGCGCCGTTGTCTGATACTTAAAAAGGCCCGCTTTTGGCGGGCCTTTTGCTATGCATCGTATTGCGTCGGAATATGCAGCATAGGCGACTTAGAAGCTGATGTTATCCAGATGCGCGTGCTGGATAAGCTCCGGGATGTCGGTAAAGCTTTCGAAATCCCAGCTCACGAGTTCAGGATAGGTCAAGTGTTGCAAACCTTGCGGATTGGCCGAAATAATGAACCACCGTTGCCCCGCAGCGTCTTCCCCCCAGCCGAAACCGATCACAAGATCTTCGAGATATTTGGGAAATCCCTGATACAAGGCGGTGTATTCCGCCACAAAGGCCTCGTGGGCTTCTTTAAACGAAGGGTACATCTGACGACCGGATTCCGTACTTGCCATGCTGTGCTCCTGTTGTAATCAGCCTCATCGCAATGGGCCGCCATCATGAGTGCAAGACGTTCGCCGTTGGGCTCTTCGTCACGGTGCTGTGGTGGCCCGACATAGAAAATACATATCTACGGTTGAAGGTTACCCTAAAATAACAGCGAGGTATCTGAATCGCAAGGTCTAAGATGGGCTTCTCATGGACAATGTGCCCCATGCCATGTGGCGCTGGGCAGCAATGGCGTGAGAAGTATGATTGGGATTTTTGAATATGAAGGATAGCCCTATCTCCATAGTGTGCTTCTTGGGAAATCATATACTTGCAACAGGAGGCATCTTAATAAAGAAGCCTCAGAGGTAAGGGCTTCAGGTAACAATGATTGGGGCGACGGAAATGCCCATGTAGCTTACAGACTGAGGGAGTATCGTTATGCGCGCTATTGTCATGACGGCATTTGGCGGCCCGGAGGTTTTGCGCCTTACGGACATTCCGGAACCAGAACCGGAACATGGGCAGATCCGTGTTCGGCTGTATGCGGCGGGGGTCAATCCTGCCGAAGCCTATATCAGAACGGGCCAGTATGCCTTCTTCAAACCCACATTGCCCTATACCCCCGGGTTTGATGGCGCGGGAGTTGTGGACAAGGTGGGCGAGGGGGTGCAAGGCAGTAAACCCGGTGATAGGGTTTTTGTGACGGCTCTTACGGCGCGACGCAATACGGGGACTTATGCTGAGAAGGTTGTCTGTGATGCGGAGGCTGTTCATCTCCTGCCCGATGCCGTTACGCTTGAGCAAGGTGCGGCGGTGGGATTTCCCGGTATGGCCGCGTATAGGGCTCTTTTTCAATGTGCAGGCCTTAAGCCCGCAGAACGCATCCTCATACACGGCGCGAGCGGAGGTGTGGGGACCGTCGCCGTACAGCTGGCGCGTGCATGTGGAGCGTTCGTAATCGGTACCGCAGGGAGCCCTGCCTCTATGGAGCTTGTCCGCAGCATCGGAGCGCATATCGTATTGGATCACACGCAACCGGGCTATCTGGATACGCTGGCCGCGCTTACGGATGGAGTGGGGCCGGATGTGATTCTCGAAATGCTTGCGGATAAGAATCTGGAAAATGACATGCGGATGATAGCCAAGCATGGGCGTATTGTCGTCATAGGCAGCCGGGGCAGCCTTGAAATGACGCCGCGTCTCCTCATGGCCAAGGAATCCGCGGTGATGGGCATGGCCATCTGGCATAGCGCCCCGGAAGAGGCGCGCATGGCGGAAGCTGCTGTTGCGGCCGCGTTGCGGAGCGGTGCCTTGCGTCCTGTTCTTGGCGACATACTGCCCCTTGAAAAGGCGGCTCAGGCACATGAGGACATCATTGCGCGCGGCGGCAAGCCGGGCAAGATGCTCCTGCGCATTGAGTAAGGCTACGCCAGAAAAGCAAGGTTTGCTGGCCGTGATTCCTCCCTAAGATTCACGGCCTTTTTGTGAAGGGAACGTCCGCTCCTGTGACTTTGGAAAGCTTATTCTTTAAAACGAATAGAGGGGGTGTTTTAATAATATCCATATACGATAGCTGGATACGGATGCATATCCCCATGTGATGTCAGCTTGACCTGCCCAGTGAAGCGGTGCATAGATTTCCGAGTAGAACGGATGACAAGAAAATACCTTGCTCCCCCTTCCATTATGGAGGTTAGGGCTTATATGGTATTCTGTCGGGAGAAGTCCCTTTAACGAATCGTTATGCTCTCCGGGCGTGACTCCGGTTGCACCCCGGATTGGTGACCAGCTTTTTTGGAGGACAGCATATGTGGGAATACACGGATACCGTTCGGGAGCATTTCCTGAAGCCGCGTAATGCGGGTGAACTTGCTGATGCCAACGCCATTGGCGAGGTGGGAAGCCTTGCTTGCGGCGATGCCTTAAAGCTTTTCTTGAAGATCAACGACAAAGGCATCATCGAAGATGCCTCCTTCCAGACGTTCGGCTGTGCCAGCGCTATTGCGTCGAGCTCTGCGTTGACTGAAATGATCAAGGGCAAGACGGTGGAAGAAGCGGCCAAGGTGACCAATAAGGATATTGCGACATACCTTGGTGGATTGCCCCGTGAAAAGATGCATTGCTCCGTTATGGGACAGGAAGCCTTGGAAGCGGCTCTGCGTAACTGGCGCGGCGAACCCGCCGAGAAGCAGCATGAGCATGAAGGCAAACTGGTCTGCAAGTGTTTTGGTGTGACCGATGTTCAGATTCGCCGTGCCATTGAGGAAAACAACCTCAAGACGGTGGAAGAGGTTACCAACTACACCAAGGCTGGCGGTGGTTGCGGAGAATGCCTTGATACCATTCAGGATATTCTTGATGAGGAATTGGGGAAGCCGAAGCTGAAGGAATTTAATCCCGCTCCGAAGTCCATAATGACCAATGTGCAGCGTATGCAAAAGGTCATGCAGGTCCTCCAGGATGAAGTCCGTCCGCGTCTCGCTGCGGATGGCGGTGATATCGAATTGGTGGATGTCGATGGCCATCGGGTCGTCGTCGCTTTGCGCGGCCTGTGCTCGAACTGCAGTTCCCGCACGGTGACGTTGAAGGATCTGGTTGAGAAGATCCTCCGTGAACAGGTGGAACCGGAAATTGTGGTTGAAGAGGTGAAGGCATGAGCGTCATCTATCTCGATAACAACGCCACGACCAGCGTAGCGCCGGAAGTTTTTGAAAGCATGATTCCGTTTTTTACGGAAAAATATGGTAATGCCTCGAGCATGCACACGTTCGGCGGGCAGGTGGGCAAGAGCATTCAGGATGCACGGGAAAAGGTTGCGGCGATGCTTGGTGCGCAGCCTGAAGAGATCGTGTTCACCTCTTGCGGCACGGAAAGCGATTCCACTGCCGTGATGTCCGCTTTGCAGGCGCAGCCTGAAAAAAAGCATGTCATCACGACCCGTGTTGAGCATTCGGCGCTTATCGCCCTCGGGCAGCATCTGGAGCAGAAGGGGTATGAGCTGACGTATCTGGGCGTGGACTCCAAAGGGCGCCTGGATCTGGACGAACTGTCGGACGCTATGCGCAAAGATACGGCCATTGTCTCCATCATGTTCGCCAACAATGAGACCGGTACCGTTTTTCCGATTCAGAAGATCGCTGAAATGGTAAAGGAGCGGGGTATCCTGTTCCATACCGACGCCGTACAGGCCGCCGGCAAGCTTCCTATTGATCTGGCCAAGATGCCGGTGGACTTTTTGGCGCTTTCCGGGCACAAGCTCCACGCCCCCAAGGGGATCGGAGTGCTGTATGTCCGCAAGGGAACGCGGTTCATCCCGTTTCTTCGCGGCGGGCATCAGGAAAGGGGGCGTCGCGCCGGCACGGAAAATGCGCCGTACATCGTAGGCCTCGGTGCCGCATGTGAATTGGCCATGAACCACATGACGGATGAAAACACGAGAGTGCCAGCCCTCCGCGATAAGCTGGAAAAAGGCCTTTTGGCGGCTATTCCCGATGCCATCGTGAATGGAGATGTGGAGAACCGTCTGCCGAATACGTCCAATATCGCGTTTCAGTATGTTGAGGGCGAGGCGATCCTGTTGCTCATGGATCAGCTCGGCATCTGTGCTAGCTCCGGTTCGGCCTGCACCTCCGGCAGTTTGGAACCTTCGCATGTGCTGCGCGCTATGGGCGTTCCCTTCACCTTCGCGCATGGCTCCATCCGTTTCTCGCTGTCCCGGTATACAACGGACACTGAAATCGATTACGTCCTTAAAAATCTGCCGCCCATCATTGAGCAGTTGCGTGCGATTTCTCCCTTTAGGGCAATGAAATAGCCAGTTCTCTTTGACAGAAAAAGAAAAAGGCACCTCATCCGGGTGCCTTTTTTGTTACTGTTGCGGCGGCATTACTTGGTGAGCTGGCTATGCCAAGCGAGCAGGGCGTTCATGAGCGCCGTGACTTGCTGCTGCAAGGAGGGATCAATGAGATCTCCGGATTCGTTGAAAGAGGCGGAGAAGGCGTTGGAAAAGACTTCCGGTTTGTTCACTGGGCGGAGGTTCAAATAAACGCAGACCTGCCGCAAATGATACTGCGCGCGCGATGTCCCCATGCCGCCGCCGGCTCCCATGATGGCTACCGGTTTTCCGTTGAAAGGCGCACAGTCCGGTTCGCGTGATACCCAGTCAAGAGCGTTTTTCAGGGCCGGGGCGATGGAGTAGTTGTACTCGGGACAAGCCAGCACGAGGGCATCGGCTTCGGTCACCTGCCGGATCAGCATTTGTACTGGTTCAGGTTTGGAATCACAACGATCGGCATTGTAAAAAGGAACATCGGCGAGATCGGCGATTTGGAAGTTCACCGTGGGGGGAAGGCATTGCTTGGCGAACCGCAGGAGCCCCGTATTGCGGGACTGGGCGCGCAGGCTTCCGGAGATGCCGAGAATATTGAGAGTAGGATTCATACGTATTCCTCCTCCTTTGAAATTAGCGCGGTAAACGCCGTTTGTCCATGAGAAAGGCAAATCAGAAGAGAGGGTGATACACAATCTGTCAAAAAAACTTAATGGGAATAAAGAAACGGCGTTATCTGCTTTTTTGAAAAAAATTTTGCAGTAAGGATGCACATTCCGGTGCGGCGATACCGCCCATATGCCATACACGATGGTTGTGGAAAGGCAGATCCAGCCCGTTGAAGCACGATTCCACAGCTCCGGCTTTATTGTCCGCAGCTCCATAGACGACACCGGCAAGGCGGGCATGAACGATGGCGCCCGTGCACATCAGACAAGGTTCAAGCGTAACGACGAGAATGCAGCCTTCGAGGCGGTAATTGCCCAAAACGGCTCCGGCTGAACGCATGGCCATGATTTCGGCATGGGCTGACGGATCGGACAGGGTAATGGGCTGATTGTGCTCGGCGGCGAGGATCGTCCCCGCCGGATCGACGATGAGCGCCCCTACGGGGACTTCTCCTTGCTGGGGCGCTTGCCGTGCTTTCGCAATCGCTTGGAGCATCAACCCCTCCCACGACCAGCCGGAAGGAGGGGGAGGGACGGGGCCCCATGCCGTATAGGCGCGGGGGTCGCAGACTGTCTCGGAAAAGGCCGCCCAAGGATACTCCGATCCGGAGGGCGGCCTCTTGGATGGCGTCATTACAGGATGACCCGCCTGCGAATCTGCTGAACGACCTGTTCGGGCGTATCGCAGACCGTGACGAGATCGTCCACCTCGGAAGCCCTGATGTAGCCCCCGGAAACCATTGTGCTGCGGACCCAGTCGAGGAAGCCGTTCCAGAAGGTACTCTGGTACAGGATAATGGGAAGCGGACGGATACGTTTGGTTTGCGCGAGCACAAACGCTTCGGAGAGTTCGTCAATGGTGCCCATGCCGCCGGGCATGACGACATACGCGAGCGCATACTTTACAAACATGAGCTTGCGCAGGAAGAAGTAGCGGTAATCACTGCGTATTTTTACATACTTATTGCATTCTTGTTCGTGGGGAAGCTGGATATGCAGGCCGACGGACGTTCCTCCGGCCTCGGTGGCTCCCTTGTTGCCCGCTTCCATGAGGCCGGGACCGCCGCCGGTGATGACGCCATAACCCGACTCGACCAGCAACTTGGCGATGGTCTCGCCCTCGGCATACAACGGGTTCTCGGGCTTGACCCGGGCGGAACCGAAAATGGACACGCAAGGACCAAGATCGCTGAGCGTTTCGAACCCATCGACAATTTCAGCGAGAATCCTAAACATTCGCCATGATTCACGGATAGATAGCATGTCTATCGGGGATTGGCTCATAGATAGCTCCTTTTGAGGTATGAAAGGGACTATAGCCCGGTGTGCATAATGGCGCAAGCGCTCCAAGAGAAACCGTGCGCGCGATGAGGGCGCGTAATTTTTCTTCTTCATATCATGTCGGTATGATGAGAATAATTCCGGCTTATGGGAGCGCATAGTTTTTCTTGTCATGGGATACCGGTTACAGGTAGTATGGGACCCTGTTTGGGAATTTACTCTGCATCAGGAGGTTCTATGAAAGTTCATTTTCTCGGTGCGGCGCAGACGGTCACCGGTTCTTGCTATCTCATTGAGGCTTGCGGGATTCGTTTTACCGTGGACTGCGGTATGCATCAGGGGAACTCCGAGATCGAGGCCCGTAACTTCGATACCGATATCTACCAATCAGGAAATATTGATTTTATCCTTTTGACACACGCTCATATCGATCATTCCGGCCTCTTGCCCCGCATTGTGCATGAGGGGTTCAAAGGCTCCATTTACTGCACGCCACCGACAGCGGCCCTTGCCGGGCTGATGCTTGAGGACAGCGCGCATATTCAAGAAATGGAAGCTGAATGGAGGCAAAAGAAGCAAAAGCGGCACACCGGACAAAACGGCAAAAGCAAAGAGATCGTACCGCTGTACACGGTTGAAGACGCCCGTAAAGTCCCGGACCAATTCCGTTTGGTGGAATACAACAAAACCTTCGAACCCCATCCGGGCATTGCCGTCACCTATAAGGACGCCGGCCATATCCTCGGCTCCGCTTTCTTGGAGCTGACCGTAACGGAAGACGGCAAAACGACCCGTGTCGTCTTCTCTGGGGATTTGGGGCGTCCGGGCACGCTCCTGATGCATGATCCGGTCGTCGCCAGCCAGGCTGATTATCTGTTCATTGAGAGTACGTACGGCGATCGTAATCATAAGAACGAAGAAGCGACATTTGACGAACTGGCGGAAGCCATCGCCTACAGCTACAATAACCATGACAAGGTCATCATTCCCGCCTTTGCCGTGGGGCGCACACAGGAGATTTTGTACTGCCTGTACCTGCTGCGGCAGAAGGGGAAGCTCCCGGATGACATGCCCATATTCGTTGACAGCCCTCTGGCGATCCGCGCAACGGAAGTCTTCAAAGAATTCAAGGACTATTTGGACACGCCCGAGATCGACCTGTCAGGGAACATGTCCGCATTGCTGCCCAACCTGAAATTTACCTTGAGCGCTTTGGAGTCCCAGGCGTTGAATGTGATGAAAGGGCCGGCGATCATCATTTCCGCAAGCGGAATGTGCAATGCCGGGCGCATCCAGCACCACCTCCGGCACAACGCATGGCGTCCCACGGCCAGCATCGTCTTTGTCGGGTATCAGGGGGTCGGCACGCCGGGCCGTAAGATCGTCGATGGCGCAAGCTCCATCCGGCTTTTCAATGAAGATGTCGCCATCAAGGCCAAAGTTTTTACGATTGGCGGGTTTTCCGCGCACGCCGGGCAGAGCCAGATTTTGGATTGGATCCGGAAAATGGCGCATCCCGGTATGCAGGTCGTGCTGGTGCATGGCGAGGAGAAAGCACAGCAGATCCTTTCCGGCCTTATCAAAGACCAGTTCCATCTTTCAGTGTATGCTCCCGGCTATTTGGAAGAAATGGCTCTTGCGGCGGGAGCTACTCCCGAAGTGGTCGTTACCGCCCAACCGAAGAGTTATGCGCATGTGGACTGGGACTTGCTGCTTGAAGAAACGGAAGGCAAGCTTTCCAAGCTCCGTACGCGCCTTGAAAAGGCTGGGGAACGGCCTTGGGATGAACAGGTTGATATCCGGGATCGTATCCTTGAGCTCAATAAGGAACTGCTGTCCGTCCTGACTCAGCTGTAAGTGAAGAAGAGGGGCCCGCAATGGGCCTCTTTTTCTCCGTTTTTGATTGAATAGAATCCGTTCACTTCAACGTTGGTGACAAACCGACCGTTTCCTACTGGAGTTTTCATGCGAATCATTGCCGGTGCCCTTGGAGGCCGGAATCTGAAGACGGTTGAAGGGCCGGGGTATCGTCCGGCTACGGCCAAGGTACGCGAAGCCATTTTTTCCATGCTTTCCTCGCGGGGCGTTGTATGGAGCGGTTTGCGCGTTCTGGATTTGTTTGCCGGAAGCGGAAGCCTGAGCTTTGAAGCTCTCAGCCGGGGAGCGCAAGAGGTTTGCCTTGTCGAGCGCGAGCCGAAAGTTGTGCAATGCTTGAACCAGAATGTGGAAGCGCTGGATGTGTCGGATCGGTGCCGTGTGGCGGAGAGCGATGTCCTGCGTTTTCTGCGGGGCAGGGCGTATCAGCCTTACGATGTCATCTTTGCCGATCCGCCGTATGGTGAAAATCGGCTGGTCCCTACGCTCAAGGCCATTATGAAGGGCGGCTGGCTCGCACCCGACGGCTATTTGCTTGCCGAGATTGAAGGCCTGCTACGTTTTGACGCCGCAGCGGCCCATGAGGAACTTGAATTGGAAATCGATCGAAATTACGGACAAACCCGGATCATCTTATGGCACAAGACAAACGAGTAGCGATCTATCCCGGAACGTTCGATCCACTGACGAACGGACACGCGAACATCATCCGGCGAGGATTGCGCATGTTCGACAACATCATCGTCGCGGTAGCCGCCGATACGGGAAAATCGCCCCTGTTTTCCCTCGAAGAGCGCGTGGCCATGGCGGAGAAAGTTTTCGCCAAGGAGCCGAATATTTCCGTTGAGCCGTTTCAAGGGCTGCTTGTGGAGTATGTTGCTCGCCGGAATGTCCATACTGTGCTTCGAGGGCTTCGGGCCGTTTCAGACTTTGAATATGAATTTCAGATTGCGCTCATGAACCGCAAGCTGCGCCCGGATATTGAGACGCTGTTTCTGATTTCCGATTACCGCTGGCTGTATATCAGTTCAACCATCGTCAAGACCGTCGCAAGTTTGGGCGGAGATGTGCGCGGGCTTGTCCCTGACCATGTTCTCAGCTGCTTGCGCGAGCGCTTCGGATTCACGCACGGAGAGATCGAACCCGTATCGCTGCCGCCCGTACCGGAACTCTCGGAACTTGCGCGCTTACAGGAACTGGAAGCGTCACTCGACAGGGATACTGATAAATGACGAAACCACGCGTCGTCTGTCTTGTCGGCCCTACGGGCGTTGGAAAATCCGCGATCGCTTTACGCCTTGCCGGGCAGTTCAACGGAGAGATCATCAATGCGGATTCGCGTCAGGTTTTTGAAGCTTTTCCGATCATCACGGCTCAACCCTCTCAGGCGGAACAGTCCGTGCTCCCGCATCGCCTTTACGGTTTTTTGAAAACGGACGCCCGTTTTTCCGCCGGGGCTTGGGGGGAAAAGGCCCTGGAGCATATCGAACACACGGCATTTCCCGTGTTTGTGGGAGGGACGGGGTTATATCTCCGGGCCTTTTTTGACGGCATTGTGGATATTCCGCCCATACCGGATGATATCCTCACGAGACTTACGGAAGCGTGCCGCATCGAAGGCTCGTTGGTGCTGCATCGGAAACTGAAGGAAATCGATCCGGCATACGCCGCCCGTATCCATGAGAACGATCGGCAGCGCATTGTGAGAGCCCTTTGCGTCTATGAGGCCACAGGGAAAACCTTTTCATGGTGGCACAGCCAAACGCCGCCCCCGCGGGATGCGGATGTGCTGCGTATAGGCTTGCGCCTTCCGCTTGATACGTTGACGCCTCTGTTGGCGCGCCGCATCGACTTGATGCTTGAGGCAGGCGCGCTTGAGGAAGCCCGTTCCGAGTATGCTGTATTCCCCGAGGGGACGCTGCCGGGATGGTCCGGTATCGGATGCCGGGAACTTCATCTTTATCTTTCGGGCGTCTTGTCGTTGGATGCCGCACGGGAGCTGTGGATCAAAAACACGCGGGCGTACGCGAAACGGCAACTGACGTGGTTCAACGCGGATAGCCGGATCCAGTGGTTTGCCCCAAATGAAGGCAAAGAGATCCTCACTCTCGTCAGCGAGTGGCAGCAGCGGAAAAAGGATTAGTGACCAGACAGGTCTGCCCTTGGCTCGAATCACATAAAAGAGCCGTCCTTCCCATACAGGGGAGGACGGCTCTAGCCTTTTCAGGAGAAAACCTTACTTCTGGCTTTCTTCCACGATGCGCATCGTGGTCGTAGCGATCTCCAGTTCTTCATTGGTGGGAATGATGAGGACGGGGATGCGGCTGTCAGGTGTGCTGATGACGCGGGCCCCGGGCTTACGGGTATGGTTTTCCTTTTTGTCCACCTTGATGCCGAAGGGCTCAAGGCCTTCGCAGACGGCTTCGCGGACGAATTCATCGTTTTCGCCGATACCGGCGGTGAACACGATGGAGTCAACGTTGCCGAGCAGGAAGAAGTAGGAGCCGAGCACTTTCTTGATGCTGCGGGTCAGCATCTTGAACGCAAGGGCGGCCTTTTCGTCACCCTTTTCGATGTTCGCGTGTACGTCGCGCATATCGCTGGTGCCGCAGATGCCGAGCAGGCCGGACTGCTTGTTCAGGACAGTATCGGCTTCCTGAGGCGTCATTCCCTTCTTTTCCATCATGAAGGGAACAATGGCGGGGTCGATGGAACCGCAGCGCGTACCCATCATCAGACCCTCAAGAGGCGTCAGGCCCATCGAAGTATCGATGCACTTGCCGTTCTGAACAGCGCTCATGGAGGAGCCGTTTCCGAGATGCATCGTGATGGAGTTCAGTTCCGAGAGGGGCTTGCCGAGGAAGGCCGCCGTCGCTTTCGCAATGTATTTATGGGAGGTGCCGTGGAAGCCATAGCGGCGGATGCGCAGCTCTTCGTACAACGAGTAGGGCAGGGGATACAGATACGCTTCGGGAGCCAGGGTCATGCCGAATTCGGTATCGAAAACGCCCACATTGGGAACGCCGGGGAAGAGCTTTTCCGCAACGTCGATGCCCATCAGGTTGGCCGGGTTGTGCAGCGGGCCGAGGGGGAAGCAGTCGCGGATGATTTCTTTTACCTTTTCGTCGATAAGCACGGGATCGGTGATCGCTTCGCCGCCATGCAGCACGCGGTGCCCGATTGCCGAGATTTCCGACTTGTCCTGAATAACGCCCTTTTCGGAGTCCAGAAGCAAGGAAATGACGTCTTCCATCCCTTCAACGTGCGTGGGGAAGGGACGCTCGACAACGATTTTCTCTTCCTTGTCTGTACCGGGAGCAATCTTATGGCTCAGTTTGCCCATAGGCTGCCCGATACGTTCGACGACACCGGAGCACAGAACGGATTGGTCGTCCATATTGAACAATTGGTATTTACAAGAAGAAGAACCCGCGTTGATGACCAGAATTTTCATTGTTCTACCAGCTGATTAAAAAAGTTGAAGAGTCTTGTGACAATAAAAAGATGAAGGATCCGGCATCTTCCGCAAAAAGGCATCAGTACGAAAGAGGTGGATCCGGATCCTCCAAGAGTGCCTTACTTAAGGGTGATTAAACCCTTTTCAGCCTGAGCCTGGATAGCCGTGATCATGACCGTGTTGATGATGTCCGGCACGGTGCAACCGCGGGACAAATCGTTCACGGGCTTGTTGAGGCCCTGCAGGACGGGGCCGATGGCAAGCGCATTGGCGGCGCGCTGGACGGCCTTATACGTATTGTTCCCGGTATTCAGGTCCGGGAAGATGAACACGGAGGCGTGACCGGCGACGGGGCTGGTGGGAGCCTTCGTTCGGGCCACTTCGGGATCGATGGCCGCGTCATACTGGATGGGGCCATCAAGGAGGAGCTCGGGAGCCCGTTCATGCGCGAGCTTGGTCGCTTCGATGACTTCGTCCACGGCTTCGCCCTTGCCGGAAGAACCGGTGGAGTAGGACAGCATGGCGACGCGGGGTTCGACGCCGAAGACACGGGCGGTATGCGCCGAGCTGATGGCGATGTCCGCAAGCTGGCTGGCTGTGGGATTAGGATTGACCGCGCAGTCGCCGAACACAAGGATGCGATCCTTGAGGCACATGAAGAACACGCTCGAAACGATGGAGGTATCCGGCTTCGTCTTGATGATTTCAAAAGCGGGACGGATGGTGTGGGCCGTGGTGTTCACAGCGCCGGAAACCATGCCGTCGGCGTCGCCGATCTGAACCATCATCGTGCCGAAGTAGGTCGAGTCCTGCATACGCTCCTGCGCCTGCTCCAACGTAAGGCCTTGCTCTTGCGCATTTCGTAATACTGCTGGGCATAGGCATTGAAACGCGGGGAGGCTGTGGGCTGGATAATCGTGGCATCCTGCAGCTTGAGGCCAAACTTCTTGATCTTCTCCTGGATGGCGTCGGTATCGCCAAGCAGGATGATATCCGCAATCCCACGCTCGCACAGAGACTCGGCGGCGCGCAGAATCCGCAGTTCCTCCCCTTCGGGCAGGACGATGCGCATACGATGTTTCTGAGCCTGCTCCGCGAGGTTGAACTCGAACATCATCGGGGTAACGCGATCAGAGCGGAAGTTGAAAATCTTGTTGACGAGGGTTTCCTTGTCCACGCCTTCGGAGAAGGCGTCAAGCGCCACGGTGATCTTCCGATAGTCTTCGGGGGAGATCTTTCCGTGCAGCTTCAGCAGTTCCTGACACGTATCATAGGTAGCGCCCTTCACGGAAAGGATGGGGACAGGGATGCCCGTCCAGCCTTCCATGAGCTTCTGCATACTCTCGGGCAGATCGATGCCGCCGGTGAGGAGGATGCCCGCAATGTTGGGATAGGTGGACGAAAGGTGCGAGGTCAGGCTGGCGAGGATGATGTCGGAACGGTCCCCGGGGGTGACGATCAGCAGATCCTGCTCAAGGTAGTTCATGAAATTGCCGACCTGCATAGCCGCGATAAGGTAGTCGTGAACAAGGTTGTTCAGGCCTTCCTTGCCGAAAAGCACGTCGGCGTTCATCCATTTCTGGACTTCACCGACGCTCGGATTGCACAGGGCGGGGGTTTCGCTGATGAAGAACAGCGGAGTGAAAGCTCCGGAGCCTTCAATGATCGTGCTCGCACAGGTGGGGCAGTCTTCGGTGGTGAACGATACGCGGTTGACGAACACGCAGCCCACTTCGCGCCGCTTGTCCTTCAGCAATTCCAGGTTACTTCTGACGGAGGCCTGGATGGCGTCGAGGGATTTATCCTTGCCGTTGATGACGAGCGCGAGCGGAATATTGAGGCTGGCGGCGATCTCGGAGTTCAGCTCGAACTGGACGGCCGTGTCCTTGTCCCGGAAATCCGTGCCCTGGCACAAAACGAAATCATACTCGTTTTCGAGAGCTTTGTACTTCTGAAAAATCTTTTCGATCAACAGGGACATATTCCCCGAAGTCACCAGTTCGAGCGCTTCCTTATAGGTACACGCGTAGGTGTCCCTATACAGCATATCCAGCTCAAAATGCTTGAGGATCAGATTGATGCTGGAGTCGCGCCGGGCTTCGTCCTCGCTGTCGATGATAGGACGAAAGAAGGCGACCTTGCGCACCTGAGACTGCAAGAAATGCATCAGCCCCAAGGTGACTACGGTTTTCCCACTCGAGCCTTCCGTACCAGTGATATAAAGAGAATGGGCCATAAAGAGGTACTCCGGGATGTAAGGATTACAGTTTGTTCCGCAAAGCAGTAAAATCCACATAATAATAGACGGAGTGCCCCTTTCTGTCAAAAGGCACTCCGCCGACAGAGTCAAAACCGGGAACCGGCAGAACCGGTTCCCGGGAGAGAGTGTTATTCCGTTACCTTGGGTTCTTCAGCGGCCTTCGGCTGTTCGGCAGAACCAGAGAACGCCGCCATGTACTTCAACAGCTGATAACGATCGTTATACGCCTTTTCCAGGTCGTTCTGGAGACGTTCGGAATCTTGAGGCGCGATGCTCTTCAGCTGGGCGTAACGGTTTTCACCGGCCAGGAAGTCACGCAGCGTTCCGTCGGGAGCCTTGGACTCCAGAGTCAGGGGCGCTTTGCCCTGTTCGGCCAATTCGGGGTTGAAGCGGTACAGAGGCCAGTAACCGCTGTCGACGGCCAGCTTGCCTTCTTCCATGCTCTTGCCCATGCCCTTGCGGATGCCCTGGTTGATGCAGGGGGCGTACGCGATAATAAGGGACGGTCCCTTATAGGCTTCGGCTTCCTTCAGTGCCTTGAGGGTCTGCTGCTTGTTGGCGCCCATGGAGATGGAAGCCACATACACGTACCCGTAGGTCATGGCCATACGGCCCAGATCCTTCTTGCCGGTACGCTTGCCGGCGGCGGCAAACTTGGCGACGGAGCCGAGCGGGGTGGACTTGGAAGCCTGACCGCCGGTGTTGGAGTACACTTCGGTGTCCATAACGAGCACGTTGATGTCTTCGCCGGAAGCGAGGACATGGTCCAGGCCGCCGTAGCCGATGTCATAGGCCCAACCGTCACCACCGAAGACCCACACGGACTTCTTGGTGAGCAGGTCGTTCATATCCCAAATCTGCTCAAACAGTTCATGTTCCGGGGCGTCGGACAGCGCCGCAAGGATTTCTTCACCGAACTTCTTGGAACCTTCGGCGTCTTCCTTGTTTTCCAGCCAGCCGTTGAGAGCGTCGACCAATCCTTCGGGCAGGCCGGGCAGCTTGGCCGCTTCCGCAACGATATCGGCGAGCTTTTCGCGACGATGCTTGACGGCGCTGAACATACCGAAACCGTATTCGGCGGCATCTTCAAAGAGGGAGCTGCCCCAAGCCGGGCCGTGACCATCCTTGTTGGTGGTGTAAGGCACGGTGGGAGCGGAACCACCCCAGATGGAGGAGCAGCCGGTGGCGTTGGCGATAAGCATCCGTTCGCCGAAAAGCTGGGTGATCAGCTTCACGTAGGGGGTTTCGCCACAACCGGCACACGCACCGGAGAATTCAAGCAGAGGCTGTTGGAGCTGAGAACCCTTGAGCGAATCGCGGGCAACCAGGTTGTCCTTCGGTTCCACGCATTCGGTGGCGAACTTCAAGTTGGCGACCTGAGCTTCAATCTGGGTATGCAGGGGCTTCATGACCAGAGCCTTGGTCTTGGCCGGGCAGACTTCGGCGCAGGAGCCGCAGCCGAGGCAGTCTTCAGCATACACCTGAATGCGGAACTTGAGGCCCTTGAGTTCCTTGCCGATGGCGTCCTTGGTGACAAACGTATCCGGAGCGCAGGAAAGTTCTTCTTCGGTAGCCAGAACAGGGCGGATGGCCGCGTGCGGGCAAACGAAGGAACACTGGCAGCACTGGATGCAGTTTTCGGAAATCCATTCGGGAATGTTCACCGCCACACCGCGCTTTTCATAAGCGGTGGTGCCGAGCGGAACAAGGCCGTCGGGCTCAAAGGCGGACACGGGCAGCTTGTCACCCTGCTGGGCGAGGATCGGACGGACCACGTCCGTGATGTAGGCCGGTTCGTGATTGTGGCCGCAGCCGCAACCGCAGGAGCAGGCTTCAGCCTCGTGTTCGTCAACAGCCTCAGCCCACTCGGCCGGAATCTTGATTTCGGTCAGCGCGGCAATGGCGTTGTCCACGGCGGCGAGGTTCATGTTCACGACCTTATCGCCCTTGCGGCCGTAGGTCTTCTTGATGGAGTCCTTCAGCAGCGCGACGGCCTGCTCGAAGGGGATCACCTCGGCGAGCTTGAAGAACGCGGTCTGCATGATCATGTTGATGCGTCCGCCAAGGCCGATTTCCATGGCGACCTTCACCGCGTCCACGTTGTAGAACTTGATGTTCTTGCGGGCGAGGGTGCGCTTCATGGCAGCGGGCAGTTCACGGCTGAGGTCTTCAACGGTGTTCCATTCGGAGTTCAGCACGAACACGCCGCCTTCCTTGATGCCTTCGAGCACGTCGTACTGGTGTACGTACGCGGACTTGTGGCAGGCAATGTAGTCGGCTTGGTTCACCAAGTAGGTAGAGTGGATGGGAGACTTGCCGAAGCGCAGGTGGGATACCGTAAAGCCGCCGGACTTCTTGGAGTCGTAAGCGAAGTAGGCCTGAGCGTAGAGATCGGTGTTGTCCCCGATGATCTTGATGGCCTGCTTGTTCGCGCCCACGGTGCCGTCGGCGCCGAGGCCGAAGAACTTGCACTGTACAGTGCCGGGAGCCACGGTGTCGATGTCGGCGCCAACTTCAAGGCTGGTGTAGCTCACGTCGTCGGTGATGCCCACGGAGAAGTGGTTCTTGGGGCCGACGGTGGTCATGTTGGCGAAAACGGCTTCAGCCATGGCGGGCGTGAATTCCTTGGAACCCAGACCGTAGCGGCCGCCGAGGATTTCCGGCGTCTTGCCCTTTTCCATGAAGGCGGCGCAAACGTCGAGGTACAGCGGCTCGCCGAGGCAGCCGGGTTCCTTGGTACGATCGAGGACGGTGATGGTCTTCACCGTGGAAGGGATGACCTGCAGGAGGTGTTCGGTGGAGAAGGGACGGAACAGGCGGACCTTCACGAGGCCGACGCGCTGGCCCTGGGCGTTCAGCAGGTTGACGACTTCCTCAATGGTTTCGCAGGCGGAGCCCATGGCCACAACGATGCGGTCGGCTTCCGGATGGCCCACGTAGTCGAAGGGACGGTATTTGCGGCCGGTGATGCCCTCGACCTTCTTCATCGCTTCGACAACGACGTTCGGGACCGCATCATAGAAGAGGTTCCGGCGTTCGGTGTTCTGGAAGTAGATGTCGGGGTTCTGGGCCGTGCCGCGCTGATGGGGGTGTTCCGGATTCATGGCGTTCTGCCGGAATTCGTTCACCTTGTCCCAATTGACGACCTTGCGGATGTCTTCATAGTCGATGACTTCGATCTTCTGGATTTCATGGGAGGTGCGGAAACCGTCGAAGAAATGGCAGAAGGGGACGCTGGATTCGATGGTGGCCAGATGGGCAACCAGGGCGATGTCCATGCATTCCTGGACGGAGCTGGCGCAAAGGAAAGCAAAACCGGTCTGGCGCGCGGCCATCACGTCCTGCTGGTCGCCGAAGATGCTCAGCGCGTGCGTGGAAAGGGCACGGGCGGAAACGTGGAATACGGTGGGAAGCAGTTCACCGGCGATTTTGTACATGTTGGGGATCATCAGCAGGAGGCCCTGAGAAGCCGTAAACGTGCTGGTCATGGCACCAGCCACCAGGGAACCGTGCACGGCACCGGCGGCACCGGCTTCGGACTGCAGTTCACGTACGGTGACGGTCTGGCCCATCAGGTTTTTCTTGCCGGCGGCGGCCCAGTCGTCAGCGAGTTCGCCCATCACGGAAGACGGCGTGATAGGATAAATACAAGCGACATCGCTGAGAGCATACGCGATATGCGTGGTTGCCGTGTTGCCGTCCATGGTTTTCATTTTCTTAGCCATGAAGACTCCCTTCCGCCCCCCGGCGGACTTTGTTTGTCATGCCTTCAAGAAGCATAACGAGATACGTGTTAGCCGTGTGGTCACGCATGGGCCAATACGGCAAAGTCGTGTACTGTTCCCAGATACGGCGAGCCATTATGAATAGGCTTTTCCCATAACATTCATCGGATGTGTACTCTCGGGGAAAAAAGCCCCCTTGCAGAGAATACCGACTTGTGCATCCGTGTCTATTGTTATGTTGCCGCTCCGGCTCTGGCGTTCAGGCCCCGTACACCCCGCAAGGCAACTCCCTCCCTCGCTTTGGCAATGAAACCTGACACATTCGTTTTCTCGCAGGGAAGATGTCATTCCACACATTTTTGAGATGAAAGACAAAATTCCGCGTGCGAAGAGACAGTAGCATGGATTTGTTTGGTTGAACAGTCTATTTCCATCAAACACGCAAAAAAATCTTTTTGCACAAACAACGTTTTCTTTATAGTTAAATATTTTTTGATAACAATTTCAATCAGGTATTTTATGTATACCCCGTATTCCGGTTACAGAAAAACCGCTAAATCAAATCAGGGTCTACGGGCTTGCGTTCCCAATGGATTTTCCCTTCGCCTTTTCTGAATTTACGGAGGAGGACATAGAGGGCTCCCGCTCCGCCATCGGAAGGTTTGGCCGTACAGAACGCAAGAATGACACGCTTAAGCGGTTCTTGGGTAAACCACTCCTGAACTTTCTCTCTGAGGATGGATATACCATGAGGAGAGTTCAGGCCGCGTCCGGGCACCACGAGGACCGTGCGCTGCCCTTTGAAATACGCCGCACGGAAAAAGCCCACCAAAGCGTCAAAAGCCTGCTGCGCGTTCATTCCATGCAAGTCCAGATGTGACTCCGGACTGAATTGGCCCGCCTGCAGTTTTCCCACAAGCATCAGATCGAGGCCGACAACATGTCCTTCCACATATTCATCGGTGAAGGCAAGCGCGAACTCAAGCTTTCCGTCGATGAATTCCTGAAGCGGGTTAGGCGGCGTCTGCACGGGAGGAATGGATATCGGCGCTTCCGCCGCCACTTCCCGCCCCTTTCCAGAAAGCGGGGTAACATCCTGCATGGCCGCAAAGAAATTGATGTCCTCCTCGCCTGTTTCATTCCCCGTTTTTTTCGGAGTGGAGGAGGCAGTATTCTTGCCGGCTATTTCAGGAGTAGGATTGTTTTTTTTCGTTTTTGACAACGAACGATCGGTCTCCCAGAGAGCCTGTTTGCCGAGAACAGGGTTATCCAGTGAGGTAACGGAAGGCCGTTTTTCGCGTTTTGCGTTTGCCGGAGCGCCCAGTTTGGTCACGCCGGAGACGGCATTCAAAAAGGCTCTGGTCTCCCCTTCATCCTGAGGAGAGACGAATTCCGCATAGAAAGAGGAAACCTCACCGTCATTATTGGAGATGAGGCCATTTTTCTTGAGGCTTTTCGCCTTTTTCTTTTCGTCATGAGACAGAAAACGTTTCTTATCAAGCTTTCGAAAGGGGTTTTCGCCCTCGAAGGGTTTTTCTTCATTCATGATTTGCAACCTTCAGTGTGTTGGGAACAATCGGATATCGGCTAGAATAGTCTCCGAACGGGCGGACCGCAAGGGCGGGAATGGGGAAACGGAGAACTCGAGAAAGGAAACTGGCCTCTTGCGCAAGTAATGGGAAAAGCCTATTCTCACCGGACAAGTTACCCAATGCTAGTTTAGGAGAGGATCATGCCCCTGACGCGAGCCCAAGCGTATACCGAAGCCGGAGTGAACATCGATGCCGGCAATTCCCTTGTTTCCCGTATCAAATCCATCGTATCCCAGACCCATATCCACGGGGTCCTTTCGGATATCGGGGGGTTCGGCGGGCTTTTCAAGCCGGATATGTCCGGAATGGCCGAACCGGTGCTGGTTGCTTCCACCGATGGGGTCGGCACCAAGTTGAAGCTGGCCTTCGCTTTCGACAAGCATGATACGGTCGGTATCGATCTTGTGGCTATGAGTGCCAATGATATTTTGGTTCAGGGCGCGCGTCCGTTGTTGTTCCTCGACTATTTTGCGACCGGTAAGCTTGATGTGGACAAGACCACGCAGGTGATCGCCGGCATCGCGGAAGGCTGCAAGCAGGCCGGATGCGCCCTCCTTGGCGGTGAAACGGCCGAAATGCCCGATATGTACGCTGACGGCGAGTATGATCTCGCGGGCTTCTGCGTAGGCATGGCCGACAATGCCAAGATTGTGGACGGCTCGGGAATCCGTGTCGGAGACGTGCTCATCGGCCTCGCTTCTTCCGGCATCCATTCCAACGGCTATTCGCTCGTCCGCAAGATCCTTGACAAGAGCGGCCTTGGCCCCGATGACACCATGCCCGGTTCCGACCGGACAGTGAAAGATGTCCTGTTGGAGCCCACCTATATTTATTCCGACGTCGTGCGTAACCTGATGCGCGACCTGCCCGTCAAGGGGATGGTCCATATCACGGGTGGCGGCTTCTACGATAACATTCCCCGCGTCCTGCCCAATTCGGTCACTGCGGATATCAAGTTCGCTTCATGGGATGTGCAGCCCGTTTTCCATTGGCTGCGTGAAGAAGGCGGCCTGACATGGCCTGAAATGCTGCAGATCTTCAATTGCGGCATCGGCTATGTCTTTATTGTGCCCAGCGAAGTCGCGGAAGAGGCGATGGGCCGTCTTGAGGCCATGCACAAGGGGGCTTGGGTCATCGGGACGATCGGCCGCCGTCAGGATAAGGACGAAGAGCAGGTCAAGATCCTGTTCTAGCCGCCTTCTGAAAGCTTGTTTATGGAAAGGCCTCCCCACGGAAATGTGGGGAGGCCTTTTTGCCGGTCCTGCGTGTACGAAAAAAGGAACACCGGTTCGCTTACTGTTGGATGAGCCCTTGTTCGATTTCCGCTTCCATAATGCGGGCGTCAAGCCAGTCCATCATGTGGCGCTCCGTTTCCGGAGAGAGATAGCATACGCATTCGCAGCGCATACGCCCTTTAGCCCGGACGAGGAATTCAAGCCTGACGGCATCGTCAAGGATCTCCAATGCAAGGCAATGCGGCCCGCACGAGGATTCGTGCTCACGCTGAACGGGAAGCAGGCGTTCTTTCTCTAGAGGCAGCCAATATAATCTTTCAATACCGGACTGGCAGCCGTTTTTCGTCAGCTGCGCCTCAAGGTTGGCAATGACCTCGGGCTGGAGTTCGTCTACAAGATAGCAGCGCATGACCGCTCCCTATGGCAGTTGAGATTCGTTTCTGTGGACCCTGCGCGTACATCGGCCCATCGGGTGTTCGTCATCCAGTCCGAACATACGCCTGATCAGTTCCACGTTGCGGGAAGCTGTCTCGGACTTGGCTTCCTTCAGGAACGTAATGGGCTCATGCGAAAGCTTCCGGACCAGACCATGCAGCATGGCCTCCAACGCCTCACGGGTTTCAGGATTCACGGGACCGAGCCGTTTTAAGGTCCGCTGGAGCTCTTCTTGCGCATGGGTTTCGAAGTGGGAGAGCAGGTCCACAATAGTGGGCTGGAGCTCCAACGATTCCAGCCAAAAGGCAAAGGCATTGACCTCTTCGTCAACGATCCCCTGCGCCTTTTCCGCTTCGACGCGCCGATGGGCCAGATTTTCTTCAACCACTTCTTTCAGATCGTCGATGTCATAGAGGTAGACGTTATCCACGTTGTTGACGTCGGGATCGATGTCTCGGGGGACCGCGATGTCAATGAAGAACATCGGCCGGTATTTGCGGCGTTTCAAGACGTCCTTGATGTCGCGTGCGCGGATAATGGCTTCCGGTGAGCCCGTGGAGCTGATGATGATGTCCACATCGGCAAGATGCTCGAACAAGTGCTCAAAGGGAACGGCTTCTCCTTTGAATTCGGCGGCAAGCTCTTTGGCGCGCTGGTAGGTCCGGTTGGCGACCTTGACGTTGCTGATCCCGGCTTGAATCAGGTGCGTGGCCGCGAGTTCCGCCATTTCGCCAGCGCCGATGAGCATGGCTTGGTATTGGCCCATGTCGCCGAAGATACGCTTGGCAAGCTCCACGGCCGCGTAGCTGATGGAAACGGCGCTCGCCGCAATGCCGGTTTCCGTGCGTACCCGTTTGGCGACACTAAACGATTTGTGCAGGAGGCGATTGATGATGGTCTTCGTCGTCCCGGCCAGGGTTGCCTTGCGATAGGCTCCTTTGAGCTGCCCAAGGATCTGCGGTTCTCCGAGCACCATCGAATCGAGGCTGGAGGCAACGGTGAACAGGTGTGCAATCGCCTCACGGCCTTTGTGGATGTACACATACGGCGCGAGTTCGACGGCCTTCCGGTTTTTGGCGGAGGCCCACGCCTCCAGAATCAGCCCCGGCACGTCGCCTTGGCCCACGGCAAGGATTTCAACCCGGTTGCAGGTTGAGAGGATCAGCGCCTCGTCCAGCGTCGTCTCGGCCGAATCGTTTTCCCCCGAAGGGCGCAACGGAATGGCCCACGTGTCTTTGGAGCAATGATCCGTCAACGCGAAACGTTCCCGCACCTCAACGCCGGCAGTGCGGTAGTTGAGCCCAATAAGGTAGATTTGTTGTTCCATATCAGCGTGGTGTGGTCAGAAAACTGTGGTGTGTGGTCATAAAGAGGTTCACCACGATGAGCGAAAACGCGCAAACCGTGAAGATCCATATTGCCAGAATTGCCGGTTTGCGTCCTTGCCAGCCCTGCGTGAACCGCTGGTGGAAAAGCCAAGCGTACAGGCCCCAGACAACGAGCGAAATAAACTCTTTAGGATCACCGGAAAGGATTGTGCCCCAATTGATGCGGGCCGAGATGAACCCAAAAAGCACGCCCGCCGTGAACAGCGGAAAGCCGACCGTCGTCGTGAACGCATTGATCTTGTCCAATGCGGAGAGGGCAGGGAGATCCTTTTGGAAGCCCGCCAGCTTTGATTTCGACTTGATGCTCTTCGCTTGGATGAGAAAAAGCACGCCCGCGCCGAAAGCAAGGGCCATCAGGCCGATACTGATGAATATCGCTGCGATATGGATGGTAAAGGTCATCCCCGAAAGCACGGGGGGAAGCGGTGTTTCGGCATGACGCAGCAAGAGGGCGATCAGAAACGTCAGCAAGGAGAATGGCGCCACGGTCAGGAGCAGTGCCTCATAGCGCCACCGGAGCCACGCGACAAGCCCGCTGAGGGTAATGCACCAAGCCAGAAGCTGGACATACACGGAGCGGGTCAGGCCCGTGAATCCGTCGTCCATAAAGGTGGCGATCAACAGTAATGTGTGGGTGGTGAAGGCAAGCACCGTAAGCACGAGGGCGGCGCGCTTAAGCCATTCGTTCCGGGCAAGGATGCCCGCCACAACGGCCGCCGTCCCAAGGGCGTACAGGTGAATGGCCAGAACCGGCAACAGTTCAGGCAAGATCATGCAGCAACTCCATGATATACGGATGCAGTTCGATGGGTAACAATTCCCTGAGCAAAGATTCGCACGTTTGCCGATCCCGACGCTGCAGGGCTTCGGACAGGGGCGAATCCACAATGCTCCGGAAGAGGGTTGTATTCTGCCTCGTCTCGTGATGCAAGGCAAGAACCAAGGGGCGGAGCCGCATCAAAAGTTCGCTTATCCCCGTATAACGCTCTCCGAGCCACGCTTCCAGATCTTCACGGATCTTCCGGGCAAGCGCCGGGCTGGCGCCGCCTGTGGAAAGGGCGATGGCGATATTCCCTTGTTCGACAAGGGCGGGTACGATAAAGGAACTGTCCTTAGGGGCATCGGCGCAGTTGCAGAGGATGCCGCGTTCCGTGCAGGCCCTCGCCACGGCATCATTGGTCTGCCTGTTGCTGGTGGCGGCAAAAACCAATGCACACCCCTCCACATCGGACGGTGTAAAGGGGCGTTTCGTAAAACTGACGCGTTTATCTTCAAGCAACACTTGAAGATTTGTATCCGGTTCAGCCAGGTCAATGATGTGAAGCCGTTCAATAGGGCATTCGAGCAAGGAAGCTATCTTGCGGCAACCGACGGCGCCCGCGCCGACTACAAGGCAGCTCTGCCCAGAAAGTTCCAAAAAAACTGGATAGTAATGCATAAGGCGTCCGATAGGGTTATAACGGAAAACATATTCGTAACCTACGAATTATCAAGCATAGCACGACCACGCTTCTTCGTCCACAGATGGGGGAATGGGGGCTTTCGGGTGCCCTTTGTCCGGTGCGTGCGCATGGAGGGAAGATGATCCGGGCATTCAAAGAAGAAGACACGGAGACCGTTATCCGAATATGGCTGGCGGCTTCCGTTCGTTCCCATTCTTTTATTGATAAGGCATATTGGGAAGAAAAGGCCGAGTCCATGCGGACCTTGTATCTTCCATTAAGCGAAATAGTTGTGGATGAGGACAGGGCTACGGGAGAAGTGGTGGCCTTTATGGCCTTCGTGGAGGACTATCTTGCGGCGCTTTTTGTTGCCCCCGCGCACCAAAAGAGGGGAGTGGGGTCCCGTTTGCTGGCACTGGCCAAAAAGATGCGCGGCACATTGGATCTTTCCGTTTATGCGGAAAACGAACGGGCAGTCGCCTTTTACCAAAAAAACGGGTTCCGTATAACCAGTGAACGGATCGAAGAAGTGACCGGTCGCACAGAGCTGCTCATGGCTTTCCCATAAACGGCAGCGCATTTTTTACAGCGGCAGGCTGGCCGAAAAAATTCAACCAGCCTGCCGCTTGGAAAGCAAAGACTAGTTCAGTCCCAGCTCCTTGATGAGCGTTTCTTTGATGCTGTCGATCGTGCCCTGACCGTTGAGGACGATGTACTTGGTTTCGCCCTTTTCGGCCAACGCCTTGAAGTAGTGGGCTGCAGCCAGCGTCCCCGTTTTGTCATCATAATAAATGTCATGGCGCTTGTTGATCGCGGCTTCGTCCTGATCGTCAGCACGGGCCGTGAGCTCGCCGCCACAGACCCGGCAGGCGTCGCCATTGGGCTTGATGGCATCAATGAAGATGTTGTTGGGATGGTTGCCGTCGTTCTTGCACACCCGGCGGCCCATGATGCGATCGCGGGCGATGTTGCGGGGCAGATCGATTTCCACCACATAGTCAAGCTTCATGCCCTGTTCCTGCATCGCCTTGTGCAGCTGTTCGGCCTGGGCGATATTGCGGGGGAAACCATCAAGCAACCAGCCGTCAGCCCCTTTGGTCTTCAAGGTTTCGAGGACCATGGGAATGGTGATGGAGTCAGGGACGAGTTCTCCGCGATCCATATATTCCTTGGCCTTTTTGCCGAGTTCGGTTCCGCCGCCCACATGTTCGCGGAAAATGGCTCCGGATTCGATATGGGCCAAACCAAACGCCTTCTTGATGAGAGCGCCCTGCGTGCCTTTGCCGCTGCCGTTGGGACCGAACATAAGGATATTCATGATCCAAAGTCTCCTGTGTAAGAGGTCGTATGGTGCTGGCGTCTTCAGAACGATCTGAGGCGGAAGCACAAAACCCGCCCAGAAGGTTTGGGCAGGGATCCTGAAAGGTTAAAAGGAAGAATCCGTTTTGGAAACCGGCAGAAGGGCGTGCCCTTCATGTTCGGGATCGGAGGCTACGAGCCCATTTTCTTCCAGATAGCTCTGGCCTTCCTCCACGAATTCCTCATGCGTCGCATCAGGGCGTATACCTGGGCAAAACGCCTTGGCCAGATGGAGGCTTTCGGCATCGGCCATGTTCCCCCGGAAAAACGGCCATGCCCGGCAAACATCGGGCTTGATGGCATGGACGGTACAGCTTTGTCCGGCCCGGAAAAAAATACAATTGCCGTCTTCGCCCGTCCGCACTTGCCATTTCCCGTTCCGGAAAACGCCATAAGCATCAAGGAAAGCCTGTTTTTCGAGATTCAGGCCTTCATAAAGGCGTTTCAGATCCTTGGGGCTCAGGACAATGCCGCCTTCCCCTTCGCAACATTGGCCGCACATCTGGCAGTCAAAGACAGTTTTCTTCATGATATCAATTTCCTAAGAGGCGTTTGTGTTCTACCATGATGCATAAATCTTCAACGACGGCGATCCCGGCCTTCCCAGCGATAGAAGCGGCTTCGGGGCTCACGATGCCTTGCTGCATCCAAAACAGTTGGGGCAGGGGGGAGAGTGCCACGGTCTCCCGCGCATGATCAGGGCAGTATTGAGGAGCCCGGAATACATTGACGATGTCAACGGGAAAAGGCACTTCGGCAAGCGAAGGATAGGTTTGCAGGCCCCACACGTCTTTACGTATGGGGTGGACCGGGATCACTTGGTAGCCTGCTTGGATGAGATACTTCCCAACGCGGTCAACAGGCTGACCTTCTTTATCTTTTGCACCAACGACGGCGATTGTGCGGGCTTGGGTCAGAAATTCGCGCATCCTGCCGTCGGAGAGAAATGTCTGTAACATGATGGACCTCACAAAAAGAGTGCAGGAAAGTTTAGTTGGTTATGCCAATAAAGGCAACGAAAAGGTTTTGGGTGTGTACTCTTCGTCTAGGAGAGCACGGAAAGAGTTGCTTTTCAGTGAGTTGCTGCGAGCGTTTTTAAAGCATGTTATGGCTCATAGTCTTTTAAAATTATGTAAATTTATAACACCAGGCATCCTACCAAAACAAACCGCAAAAAATATTTCACCGGATTACAAGGAGATCTTTCAAATCCTCTGTTGCAATGGAAGACAAAATAAGGAAAATTCCAAAGATCAATGATTCAAAGGGAACCTGTCAAAATGGACCCAAACGAACCTGCTGTATAGAAGGAGAGCTGATCATGTCGAGCCCCGATCTGTTGCCGCTTGGAGAGATAGAATTCCGGTATGCCCGCTGCCGCCGTCTGTTGCGCACGCTCGTCCCTGATGCAGGGGGGATGCTCGTTACTTCCCGGCTTGGCATTTATTATTTGACGGGAACGCTGGGGTGGGGGCTCGTATGGTTGCCCGTTGAAGGGGAGCCCGTTTTGTTGCTTCGCAAGGGAGTGGAACGCGCACAACTGGAATCCCCCTTGCGTCACATTCTTCCCTTCAAGTCATATAAGGAAATCACCTCTCTCTGCGCGGGGTGCGGGAGCCCGCTTTCTTCCGCCATTGCCGTGGATAAAAACGGATTCAACTGGTCGATGGCGGAGATGCTGCAAAGCCGTATGGAAGGTGTGCGGTTCACCTCCTGTGATGCCGTCCTTGCTCAGGCCCGAGCCGTAAAATCCGAGTGGGAGCTCGAAAAACTCCGTCGATGCGGGGCATTACATGCAAAAGTTCTGGATGAAATGCTTCCGGAACGCATACACCCCGGCATGAGTGAATTTGATGTTGCGAGAACGTATGTGGAAGCGGTGTTCGCGTGCGGCGGAAGCGGAATGTTGCGGATGAATGCGCCGGGTGAGGAAAACTTTTTTGGTTATGCCTCGGCTGATACGTCCGGCATTTATCCCACCTATTACAATGGACCTCTTGGTTGCAAAGGCATGTGTCCGGCCATTCCGTTTATGGGAAATGCCGAACGCCTTTGGCAGAAGCGCGCCTTGCTTTCCATCGATATGGGGTTCAATGTTGAAGGGTATAATACGGATAGGACACAGGTGTACTGGAGTGGCGCGGCCGATACGATCCCCGGCCCGATTCGTAGGGCACATGCCGTGTGCGTTGAGATTTTTGAACAAACCGCAGCCGCGTTGAAACCGGGAGCCGTTCCGGCAGAGATATGGGCGGAAGCGTGTGCCGTTGCCCAGCGCGAAGGGCAAATGGACGGGTTTATGGGGTTAGGGCGTGACAAGGTTCCATTCTTGGGGCATGGCATAGGCCTGACTGTCGATGAGACCCCGGTTTTTGCCAAAGGCTTTACCGCTCCGCTGGAACAGGGCATGGTTGTGGCCATTGAGCCGAAGATCGGCATCCCCGGCTCAGGGATGGTCGGCCTTGAGCATACGCTGGAAATCACCGCGTCAGGAGCTCGTCCGCTTACGGGGACATCAAAGCAAATCATCCTGATCGGTTGATTTCCCTTTCATACCCCGTGTCCTGCCGATATGATTGTGATGCCGTTCGCCTCCACAATCCTCTTGCCTTTGGGCAGGGACTTGTGGAGGCCTTTACCCATTTTATTCCCCTGCTATCCGTTGGCTAGGATGCATTAGAGGTGCGGCAGTTTTCTCCTTCCGCTCTTGTTTCTGTCCGGCGGCATACGGAGCGAGGCTTGACAATGGGTGGGAAAGCTTCATTGATTCCATGTGATTTTGGGAATGACGTTCAATGGTTGACGAGGTACTTTCGTGTATACAGATGTGATGACCGAGATCGCCCGTTTCAAGGCTGGGCGGATACACGTTGCGCGCGCGGGGCTGGCCACGCAGGCGCGGCTTTGCGTGGATATGCTCCAACAGGGCCGTGGCATGGCTTGGGTCGTAAAAAACAGGGATGAGTTGCTTACCGCCCGCGCCTTGATGCGGCTTTTCTCTCCCGAGTTGTCCAGCGGCGACTTTTTGCCGGATGCCCTTGATAAGGGCGGCTGGACGTCTCTGCCGCCGTTTTCTCCTCGCTCGGCCAACCGTGAGGGCTGGACGGAACGCTTGTCCGCTCTGTACGCATTGCGCAGCGGGCAGGCCAAAGGGCTTATCCTGACCGCCGATAACCTGCTCCCCAAGCTGGTGCCTCTGGATTTCTTCGAGAACCGGGAGGTTACCCTCATACGGGGTGAAGACGTCTCGTTGGATATGATACTCGAACAGGCGGTTGAATGGGGCTATGAGCGTGTTTCCATGGTCTCGAATCCGGGCGAGATCGCCAGGCGAGGTGATATTCTCGACATCATGCCTCCCGGTTATGATAAGCCCATACGCCTTGATTTTTTTGGAGATCTCATAGAGGAAATCCGTCTTTTCGATCCTGTGAGCCAGCGTTCGAAGGCAAATCTTTCTGAAGTACGTGTTCTTCCCGTGTCACCCATTCGACAGTCGCCCGCTGACCAAGCGAAGATGCAGGCACGCTGGAAAAGCCTGTTCCAGAAAAACATGCTGACCGAAAATGAACGGTTCGGGTTGACCCGCTTACAGGAACAGGGCGATTTCCACTTATTGCCGGGTTGCTGCTATGACACGGCGACCAATCTGGAAGCATGGCTCCCTGCCGATACCGTATGGGTTCTGCCGGGGCTCTCCGATTTTCGTGATATGTTGTCCTCAGCGGAACGTCTTTGGACGGAAGCCTTCGAAGCACAGGATGTGGAGGGCCGTCCTCAGCCGCAGCGTTTGGCCATGCGCGAAGCAAGCGATGTGGAAAGCGCTTGCGAGCGGTTCGCCTGTGTTCACGCAGAACCGCTGGTGATGGGCATCGCCAAAGGAATCCATGATCTGCCGGAACGGAGCCTTTCTTCGTTCGAGGATCTGTTTCCTTCGACTGCGGAGCAGGATCGCCCTTGGCAGACGCTCGTTCAAGCACTGAAACGGTGGCAGAACGACAAGCGGCAGACGATTTTGTGCTTTGCTTCCGAAAAGAGCCGTACGAAATTTTTGAATCTGGCCTCTCAGGATGGCTTGTCCCCTTTGCTGCGGTATTCCGGGGAACAGCATGGCCTGTTCGCTTTGGTGGCGCCATTTCGGGCCGGCGCTGAACTGATTTGGGATCAGAGCCTCATACTCGGGGAAGATCTCCTCCAGCCACATGCGGAGAAAAGCCGCCGCGTTCCTACAGGAGCCTTCAAGGGGCTTGATCGGTATGACGAGTTGAAGCCCGGCGACTTGCTGGTCCATCGGGATTACGGCATTGCCCGCTTTGGGGGGCTGCTGCGCATGGAAACGGGCAGCACTGCCAACGATTTCCTGCTGCTGCACTATTCCGGAGATGATCGGCTTTATGTTCCTGTGGATCGCCTTTCCCTCATCCAACGCTTTAAGGGCGGGGGAGAAGCGCAGCCGTCGCTGGATCGTCTGGGCGGCGGAGCCTGGCAATCCGGCAAGGAAAAAGCCCGCAAGGCTATCGAAAAAATCGCCGAAGACCTGATTGAAATGTATGCGTGGCGTAAAGTGGCCAAGGGGTTCCGGTATCCTCCTCTCGGGGAGTTGTACCGTGAATTTGAAGCGTCCTTCGGCTTCGAGGAAACGCCTGATCAGGCGAAAGCCATACAGGACGTCCTGGCTGATATGGAAAAGCCCGAACCTATGGATCGGCTTGTATGCGGAGACGTGGGGTTCGGCAAAACGGAGGTTGCTCTGCGGGCGGCGTTCAGGGCCGCCTCGGAAGGGCGTCAGGTCGCACTCTTGTGTCCCACGACAGTTCTTGCCGAGCAGCATTACCAGACCTTCCGCTCCCGGCTTTCGGGCTTTGCGCTCAATGTCGGACTGCTGAGCCGCTTCGTTTCTTCAGCCAAGCAGAAAGAAGTGCTCAAAGCGGCGGCTTCCGGACAGATCGACATCCTCATCGGTACGCATCGGCTCCTTTCGGACGATGTGGTTCTCCCGAATCTTGGCCTGCTTATCCTTGACGAGGAGCAACGTTTCGGCGTTCGGCACAAAGAGAAACTCAAGAAAATCAAAAAGAACGTTGATGCGCTCACATTGACGGCCACTCCGATTCCCCGGACGCTCCAGTTATCCATGTCCGGAGTCCGCGAACTTTCGGTCATCGAGACGGCCCCCCCTGAGCGTAAACCCGTTTCTACGGCGCTGCTGGAGCGGGACAAGGCAACGCTTCGGCAGGTGATTGAACGGGAACTAGCCCGTGAGGGGCAGGTTTTTTGGGTCCATAACCGGGTGCAGGGGCTGGAACGGGTCGTCGAGTTCGTCAAGGAACTGGCTCCGAATGCGCGTATCGGCATGGCGCATGGGCAGCTGCCGGAAAAGAAGCTTGAAGAAACCATGCACGCATTTTGGCATGGCGAATTGGACATTCTGGTTTGTACCGCCATTGTTGAATCGGGGCTGGACTTCCCTCGGGCCAATACGCTGATCGTCGATCAGGCGCATCTTTTCGGTCTGGGGCAGTTGTACCAGTTGCGGGGCAGGGTGGGGCGGTCCGATCGGCAGGCTTTTGCCTGTTTCGTCGTTTCTGATCTGGAGCGGTTGCCTGCTGCAACAAAAGAACGTTTGCGCATTATTCTTGATATGGATTACTTGGGCGCGGGCTTCCAAGTTGCGATGGAAGATTTGCGGTTGCGTGGTGCCGGAAACATTCTTGGTGAGGTTCAGTCCGGCCATATGGGACGTGTGGGGCTTGAACTGTATCTTGAAATGCTCGAACAAGCCGTCAACAAGATTAAAAACGGCGGCGTATCGTTGCAGATTGAAACGGAACTCAATTTAGGGCTTACCGCCCATATCCCCGAGGACTATATTACGGATGGACGGGAACGTCTGCGTTGGTATAAGCGGCTATCCGCTGCTCCGGACGCTCAGGCCCGCCAGGAACTTGAACTCGAGCTTCGAGACCGCTTTGGCATTTTGCCGCAACCATTGAAAATCTTTATGGCTGTACTGGCGCTAAAGCAATTCCTGAGCGGCGCTCAAGCCTTGAAGGCGGACGTATACGAGGATCGGCTCCGTGTCCTCTGGGATGAGAAGCAGAACGCCATCGCCCCCGAGAAACTGGTGCCGTTCTTGAGTGCGCAAAAAGGCAATGCCAAGTTGATTCCTCCATCAAGCCTTGAATTGAAGTTGGATATGCAGTTGCCCACTCCGCGCAGGCTTGATGCCGCCAGACTGGCGCTGGGGACACTTCTGACGGACTGATATGCCTGAGAGGGTTAGAAAGTCCCGGCGTTGCAAGTTGGCGGGAATCAGCGTATCTTGCCAAAAAATTGTCGCACAGAGAGCACTCCAAAGACGTTTTCCATTGGGCTGAACGCATCTTGAGAAACGTTCCGTCCGAGGAAATCTTTTTGTGTGCTCAGTGTTGCAAAAACAAGGCTGGGAGTGTTTCAGTCCCAGAGCCAGAATATCAAGGAGCATAGCGTGCGCATCGTCAGTACTGCGTTTCTTTTGTTTTTTTTGATTACGTCTCCCGTACGCGCCGCCATCAATGGCGTTGCTGCGGTCGTGAACGGCGAAATGATAACGGCGTTTGACTTGCAGGCTGAAACGGCCCCCGAAGCCATGCGGCGGGGATTGAATCCCAAAGATCCCAATCAGGCCGCTGCGATAGAAGAACTGACCAAGGCAACGCTGGAACGCATGATCAACAACATTATTCTGACGCAGGAAGCCCAGCGCCTTAAAATTTCGGTGGGGGACAGCGAAGTGGATAATGAAATACAGCAGATCATGTCGCGCAATAAAATGACGCCGGAAGAATTCCAGCATCAGCTCCAGATCCAGCGCACGACAGAGAAGGATTTCCGCGAGCGTATCCGCAGCAGCATTTTGCGGAACCGCCTCCTTGCCAACATGGTCGGCCGTAAGGTCATCGTGACGAAAGAAGAGATCGCCGATTATTATAATCAGCATAAGCAGACGTTCATGAACAACCAGAAAGTCCGTTTTGCGGTTATTGTATATCCGCCGACGGAAAATGCCGAGGCGCAGGCCGCCCGTATCCGTAGCGGCAAGCTTTCCTTTGAACAAGCCGCTCGTCAGGTTTCCGTGGGCCCTCGCGCTCAGGAAGGCGGTGATGTGGGCGTCGTGGATTGGAACAGCCTTGATCCTACATGGCAGGACCGCCTTTCGCAGCTCAAGCCGGGAGATGTCTCCGGATTGTTTGAAGTGAATAACGGATTGAAAGGACAGTTGAAGCTTCTCTCTATGGAATCCGGAGACGGGCAGACGCTGGAGGAAGCCACGCCTCAGATCGAAAAGATTTTGCGCGAACCGAAGCTCCAAGAGCGCTTCCGTGAATACAGCGAACAGCTTCGCAAGCGGGCTGTGGTTGAGATCCGCCAATAATTATCCCCTTTTGCATTCGATTTCCGAAAGGTACACAGCATGGAAGAGACGGAAACTGTTTTGACGCTGGCAGACTTTGGAGCCCTGCTTCGTGAGAGGCGTATCCATAAGGGGCTGACGGAAGAAAATGTCGCCGCGGAACTCAAGATCACCTCTCGGTTGGTTAAAGCCATAGAGGAAGGAGACATGGAATCCATGCCGCATGCCGTATATGCCCGGGGATTTATCCGGGCGTATGCGAAGCTTCTTGCCGTCGACGATAGCGTTACCCACGCTGCGTGCGCACTGCTCAAAGATCCGGAAGAAGAGCTGCGCGAACAGGAAATCCGTGTTGTCCCCGCTGCGGCACGTCGCGAGGAAAGCCATGTGCCTTGGCTTGCCATCCTTTTGTGCGCGTTGTTTCTTGCGGGAGGGGCATGGTATTTTCGGGATAGTATCCCCGGACTTTCCAGCAATACGGTGAGTCGGGAAAAAACGGCCTCTCCGGCTGTCCCTGAAGCGGATACTGTCGTCACGACGCCTGCCATCCCTGTTGAGCCGGCTGCGAACGCCACGCTTCCTGCGGCATCGGAGGAACCGATTGTTTTGGGTGGAACGCCTCTTCCCGCTGAAACCGAGATGCCCACGGAGCAAGCGGCTCTTCCCGCCACCGGTCACCGTATGTTGTTGACGGCGCAGGGCGATTGCTGGGTTTCGACGACTGCGGACGGCAAAAACAGCCAGCGCGTCATGCATAAGGGGGACACCCTGAATGTCGACTTTCAGGAAAAGCTCGTTATGAAGCTGGGCAACGCAGGAGCCATGCTGATCACGTATGACGGCAAGGAACTGCCGCCTGTGGGGAAAATCGGTCAGGTCAAGACTGTCACGTTCCCCAATGACGCTCAGAATTAGTCTATGGAATGGTCCGACACGGCCCTCGTTTTGGGGGTAGGGCGCTTTCGGGAATCGGACCTATGGCTGCGTATGCTGACGCGCCGCCACGGCATCGTATCGGCGTTTGCCTTTGGCGGCAGCCGGAGCCGCAAACGATTCTGTGGCTGTCTGGATCTTTTCAACGAACTCCAGATCAGTACCAAAACGACCCGAAACGGCATGTACCTTTCCTTGCAGGAGGGTAATCTGATTCGGGGGCCCCGGCGTTTGCGGACGGACTGGAATCGGCTGGGCATGTTTATGAACTGTGTCCGGTTTGTTGAAGCGCTTGGCGTTCCTCAGGATGGTGCGGCCGGAGTGTTCCTGCTTCTCAAGGACACGTTGGAACTTCTTGAACAGTCTGAAAACGTTCAGGATATTCTCCCGATACTTTTTCGGTTGCGCTTGGCGTCTCAGCAAGGGTACGCTCCCGCTTTGACGGCATGTGTCTCCTGCGGGAAAAAAGATTTTGATCATGCCGGATTTCTGGTTTCGGAAGGGACCATCGTTTGCCCGGATTGCGTTTCCGGGCGAGGAAATATTGTGGAAATCAGCGGCAAAAGCCTTGACGTTTTGCGCCAAGTACAGGAAGTATCACCCCTGCATTGGCATTTTTTAACGTCCGACTCTTCGGAAGAGACGGGCGAAGTATTGCTCCCGGCGGAACGACGTGAGTGCGCGAGAGCGGTGGATGGCTTTGTGCAGTATCATTTGGGCCTGACTTGGGACAGGGGGCGCTTCCGGAGAATGTGATCCGGAAATTCCGAACACTAAAAACGGTCTGCTGTGGCTGCTTTTTGGGAAGGAAATACCCCGTCTGGTGAGTGCCGCTATTGTCATGGAGGAAGCATGTATTTTCAGGATGTGATTCTCACTCTGCAACGCTATTGGGCGAGCAGGGGATGCGTCGTCGCTCAGCCGATGGATATAGAATGTGGTGCCGGCACGTTTAACCCTTCGACGTTTCTGCGGGTTATCGGGCCGGAGCCGTGGAATGTGGCCTATGTGGAGCCTTCTCGGCGTCCCACGGACGGGCGGTATGGCGAAAACCCCAATCGGCTTCAGCACTATTTCCAGTTTCAGGTCATTTTGAAGCCCTCTCCCGACGATGTGCAGGATCTCTACCTTGGCAGCCTTCGTGCACTGGGGATCCATCAGGAAGAGCATGACATCCGCTTCGTCGAAGACGACTGGGAGTCTCCGACCCTCGGCGCGTGGGGGCTTGGCTGGGAAGTGTGGCTGAACGGCATGGAAGTGTCGCAGTTCACCTATTTCCAGCAGGTTGGCGGAATCGATCTTTCGCCCGTCAGCGCGGAGCTCACCTATGGTCTGGAACGCCTGACCATGTACCTGCAAGGGAAAGATTCCGTCTATGACATCCAGTGGAACGAGCATGTGACCTACGGCCAGATCTACCATCAGAACGAAGTCGAGCAGTCTCGCTATAATTTTGATGAGAGTGACGCCGCCATGCACCGTGAGCACTTCGACCAGTTTGAGGCCGAATGCCTTCGTCTCACCGGAGAGGGACTGCTTTGGCCCGCGTATGATTATTGTTTGAAGTGCTCCCATACGTTCAACCTGTTGGACGCTCGGGGGGCTATCTCCATTACGGAACGCACCGGCTATATCGGGCGCGTGCGCACGTTGGCCTCGTCCGTTGCGCATCTGTATGCGGAGCAGCGTAAGGAAATGGGGTATCCCATGCTCGGAGGGAACCGATAATGTCCACCTTTGTTCTTGAAATCGGTACGGAAGAGCTGCCGGCCCGCTTTTTGTCCAATGTTGAAAAAGAACTGGCGGATCGGTTCACGGCTGGGCTCAAAGAGGCTGGCTATACGTTTTCCCTCCTTGATACCTGTGCTACGCCGCGTCGTTCCGTGGTCATCGTGGAAGGTCTGGAGGATACCCAGCCTGTCAGGGAAGAATTGGTTATGGGGCCGCCCGCCCGCATTGCTTTCGATGCCGAGGGGAATCCCACCAAGGCCGCTCAGGGGTTTGCCAAGACGCTTGGTATCGACGTTTCCGCTTTGGGCAGGGCGCAGACCGAGAAAGGGGAATACCTTTCAGGGACGAAGAAAACCGGCGGCGTGCCTACGTTGGACGTGCTGGCTGGCTTGTGCCCGGCGATTATCGCTGCTTTGCCCTTTGCCAAGCGTATGCGGTGGGGAGACGGCGAGTTTGCTTTTGCCCGTCCCATCCGTTGGGTTCTTGCGCTGCTTGGCGACGTTGTCGTTCCGTTTGAAGTCGGTAAAGTGGCTTCCGGGCGGGTTACGCAGGGGCACCGCGTGCTTGGTCCCGGTCCCTTCACGATCAAGACCGCGGGCGATTACGTTCCCACCATCGTGAAGGAAGGGGCCGTTCAACTGAAGGCGGCTGAAAGGCGCGCCTATATCGTCAGCGAAGGGAACAGAATCGCGGAAGCGGCCAATGGCAAAATCATCTGGATCGATGGCCTGCTTGATGAAGTTCAAGGACTGGTTGAGTGTCCCGTGCCGTTGCTGGGCGACTTTGATCCTTCTTTCCTTGAATTGCCCCGTGAAGTCCTGTTGACCAGTATGCAGGAACACCAGAAGAGTTTTGGCGTGGAAGATGCTTCGGGCAACCTCATGCCGCACTTCCTGACCGTTCTGAATCTGCACCCGAAAGATCTTTCCCTTGTCAAAAAGGGATGGGAACGTGTGCTCCGCGCACGCCTTGAAGACGGGCGGTTCTTCTGGAAGACCGACCTTGAAGCCACGTTTGATGAATGGCTGGAAGCGCTTGATGCGGTCACGTTCCTTGCTCCTTTGGGGAGTATGGGCGAAAAGACGCGCCGTATCAGCGCGCTGTGCCGCTGGCTTGCCGAGAAGGTTCAGCAGGATCCGGAACAGGCCGCGCGGGCGGGGCGCCTTTCCAAAGCTGACTTGGTCTCCGCTATGGTCGGCGAATTTGATACGCTGCAGGGTATTATGGGCGGGATTTATGCCCGCAAAAAGGGAGAAACGGAAGCTGTCGCCGCGGCTCTTGCCGAACAGTATCTGCCGTCCGGTCCTGATTCGCCCGTTCCGGGTACGGGGCTTGGTTCCATCCTGTCCATTGCGGATAAGGTGGATACCCTTGTCGGGTGTTTCGGTCTGGGCATGATTCCCACAGGTGCGGCCGACCCCTATGCTCTCCGGCGCTGCGCGCTCGGCATCACCCGTATCATGCTTGAGCGTGGGTACCGCTTCGACGTCAAGGAACTTTTCGAAGAAGCGCAGAGGCTGTACGGCGATCGGAAATGGAAGCTGGCCCCCGCTGAAGCAATCGCAAAGTTGAATGATTTTTTCATTGCCCGCGTGAAGAATTATTTTCTGACTCAGGGCAAGGAAACACTGCTCGTCGAGGCTGTAACCGCCGTCGCTCCCGACAACGTATGGGCCCTCGGCCGACGTCTCGGCGCATTGGAATCCATGAGCCGGCAGGATGATTTTCCGCAGGCTGCACAGACGTTCAAGCGAGTCGCCAACATCATCCGTAAACAAGGCCATGAAGCTGGCGTGGATCTTCAGGGCACGTGGCAACGTGAACTGTTGCAGGAACCGGCGGAAATGGCGCTTGCGGAAGCCTTGGAAAAAATGTTTGCCGCATTTGAGACAGCATGGGCGAACGACGATTTTGAAGCGCTCTTCTCTATGCTCGCCGCACTTCGGCCAGCCGTGGATGAGCTTTTCGATAAGGTCATGGTTATGTGCGAAGATCCTGATCTTCGCGCCAACCGCCTCAATATGCTTAAGGCATTGACCCTGCGCATGGAGCGGCTTGCCGATTTTTCGGCGCTGCAACTTTAGCCCCACATGGCTCCCCGGCTTGGTCCGGCCGGGGAGCCATCGCCATAACGCATTCGGAACGGTTCTGCGCGGCTGCACGGGAACTTGTCTTCCTGAAAAGACTTGACTGAATACGTAAAAGAAGATAAGGACATCAATTCAAACCGCAACCACGCCGCGTCTCGGACGCAGCAAGACGTACCCCGGAGGGAAATCGTGGCCAACCACAAGTCTGCTATCAAGCGTCATAAGCAGAGCGTGAAGCGCGCTGCTCGCAATCGTACCGTCAAGACCCGCATCAAGAATGTGGTGAAATCTGTTCGCGCCGCCATCAAGGCTGATGATCAGGCTGCCGCTACGCAGCTCCTGAGCACCGCCACCTCTTCTCTGGATAAGGCCGCCACCAAGGGCGTCATCCATTGGAAGAAGGCCGCCCGCAAGATTTCTCGCCTTGCCAAGGCTCTCAACGCTGCCAAAGCCGCCGCGTAACACATCTGTTTCTGATGTAAAAAAAGGAAGAGGAATGTTCCTCTTCCTTTTTTTATGTGCTGTCAAAGGAAAGTCAGCTTTCAATACCGACCATGCGCGCCAATTCCGTTTTCCGTTCACGTTCATCCAGACGGATGCATTGCGTAAATGTCTTGCCGTCCTTGACTTGCTTCGTCACCCGGAAGTGGCGGAACGCTCTGGAGGCAAGCTGTGGCCAGTGCGTGATCAAAAGCATCTGGCGGCGTTGGGCAAGAGCTTCGAGCCGTTCCGCAACCTTGTTGAGGGTGAGCCCGCCGACACCGGCATCCACTTCGTCAAAAATGAGCGTGGCTTCTTCATCGTGCTCCTGCACGGAAACGACCGCGAGCATGAATCGGGACAGTTCGCCGCCTGAGGCGATCTTATCCAGAGGCTGCGGCTGTTGGCCGGGGTTAGGGGACCACAAAAGTCTGACGCGGTCCTCCACGCATCCAGGGAATAATGCCACTTCCGACCAATCCGCGCTTACGCGGACATACTGGGAAAAGCCCAATCCCTGCAACTCGCTTTCCAGCTTTCGGGTGAAAGACTCCCCAGCCTTCCGGCGTTCGGGATTCAGAAGGGCCAATACGCCCGCGAGTTGTTCTTGAAGCTGTTTTTCCCGTTTCTCCACTTGCCGGATGTCGAGCGTGCAGGCGTCAAGAAACGAAAGGTTGTCCTGAATTTCTTCCCTGAGGGCAAGGATTTCCGGAAGCGTCCGATGAAGCTTGCGCTTGAGCTGCGCCAATTCGAAAAGCCGGGCTTCTATTTGTTCCGGATCGATATCAGCCTGAGGTAGGGGAGGGCGGCGCAGTTTCCGTTCCAGCTCGGCAATCGTCTGGCGAAAAGAGACCGCCGACTCAAGATACGCGGCCATATCCTCATCGTCTCCGGCCAGCAGCTCCAACGCCCGTTCCAGATGGCCGATCTGTTCAAGAAGTCCCGTTTCCTCGCCACGCAGAATCATCTGCGCCCGTTCGTAATGCCGCCGCAACTGTTCGGTCCCGCGCCACTCCGCACGCATGGCTTCAAGCTGTTCTTCTTCGCCTTCAGCAGGAGAAACTTTTTCGATCTCCGTGAGGTGCATTTCAAGGAGTTCCCGGCGATCCGCAAGCTCTCTGAAACGAGTCCGGAGCGCTTCCTTACGCTCGGCCGCTTCCTTGAGTTCTTTCAACAGAGTATTGCGTGCTGCCAAAAGATCGGGCTGGTTCATCCAGTCGTCAATCAACTTGGCCTGAAAATTCGGCTGGAGCAGTTTCTGCTGCCCATGCTGGCTCGTATGGACGAGAAGGGTGGTTCGCAGTTCCTTGATGGTTTCTTGAGAGGCCAGGGTGTCATTGATGAACAGGCGGCTACGCCCGGTTTCCGCAATCAGCTCCCTGCGGACGATGAGTTCTTCCCCGGAACGCATGAAAAGGGCCTCAACCTGAGCCCGCTCTTTTCCCGGGCGGACCATGTCCGCGCCGAGCCTCTCTCCCATCAGAAAGTTGAGCGCTTTCAGAATGAAGCTTTTCCCAGCCCCTGTTTCGCCGGTAAGAACATTCATGCCCGAGGCAAATTCCAGTTCCATGTCGGATATCAGGGCGAGATCACGAATATGCAAATATTCAAGCATAATAAGGAATACTCGTAACGAAGAAAGGTCATGACTTGCGAAGCCGTATGCAGGCTTCATTGCGAACGAGGGCTACCATAGGGGGATTACTCGAATGATGCAAGCCGCGAGGGAAGGGCTGGTTTGCCGTTTACCGCTTGAGCCGAGGATCAAGCGTATCCCGCAGGCTTTCTCCCAACAGATTGTATCCTAAGACGGTAATCAGGATCGCAAGCCCCGGATACAATGACAACCACGGCGCGATTTCGAGGACGTCCTTACCTTCCATCAGCATGTTTCCCCAACTGGGATCCGGCGGCTGGACGCCTAGCCCGAGAAAGCTGAGCGAAGACTCCACCAAAATGGCCCCGGCGATGCCGAGTGTGGCGGAGACAAGAACAGGGGTGAGTGCATTGGGAAGGATATGCATGACCATGATGCGGAAAGGGCGGGTACCGGCCAACCGGGCGGCCGCGACAAAATCCCGTTCGCGCAGGGAGAGGGTTTCCGCGCGGACCAACCGGGCCACCCCCATCCATGAGGTCAGCCCGATGACTACCATAATCGTATTGAGGCTTGGTTCTAAAAACGCAATAACGGCAAGGATAAGGAAAAAAGAAGGGAAGCAGAGCATGACATCGACGCCGCGCATGATGATTTCATCGACGATGCCCCTGAAGTATCCGGCGAGCAGCCCCAAGGCAATGCCTATGGCTATGGAGATGCTCACGGAAACGAAGCCTACCCAGAGCGAGACACGTGCGCCGTAAAGCAGGCGTGAGAGCACATCCCGGCCCAAGGCATCCGTCCCCAAAGGAAACTGCGCGCTCGGCGGCACCAAGATGGATTTGAGGTGTAATGCCGTGGGATCATAGGGGGAGAGCCACGGAGCGAGCAGGGCGGCCGCAGACATGATGATGACGATGCCGAGGCCGACAAAGAGCATTCCACGCCGGGAAAGGGTGGTGCCGAGGCGCTTGCAGAGCGGGGTCAAAAGCGTCTTGTCTGCGTTCATTGGCGTTTCCCCTGAGCGCGGATTCGGGGATCGGCGAGCCCGTATCCGATATCGGCAAGCATATTGCCCGCGAGTGTAAGCACGGCGCCGAGAACCAGATTCCCCATGATCAAAGGATAGTCCCTCGCCATGACCGCGGCGTAGAAAAGCTGTCCCAAGCCGGGCAGGGCAAAGATGGTTTCAATGATGACACTGCCCCCGATAAGGCCGGGCACGGAGAGGCCGAGCAGGGTAATGACCGGGAGGAGCGCATTGCGCAGGGCATGTCGGAAAATAACCACGCGTGCGGGCAGCCCTTTGGCCTTGGCCGTAAGAATGAAGTCCTGCCGTAAGACTTCCAGCATGGATGACCGCATGAAGCGGGACATGCCTGCGACGCTTCCCACTGTGATGACGGTAATGGGCAAAACAAGGTGCCTGCCCAGATCCATCAGCTTTCCCCAGAAGGACAGCGACTCATAGTCAAGGGACATCAAACCGGAAATAGGCAGCCATTGGTGTTCCAAGCCCGTATACAGCATGAGGAGCAGTGCAAGCCAGAACCCCGGCATGGCGAATCCGAGAAAGACGAGGACCGTCATTCCTTTATCGAACAGCGAGCCCTGTTTCCATGCGGAAAGGACTCCGATGGGAACGGCGATGAGCAGCGTCAACAGGAGGGAAATTACGTTGATGCCGATGGTCATCGGAAGGCGCTCCGCTATTTTTTCTATAACGGGGCGGGCATCGCTGGACATGGAGTTTCCGAAATCGAGCTGTACGATCCGCGACAACCAGTCGAAATATTGGATGTACAGAGGACGATCGATCCCATAAAGCGCCTCAAGACGAGCCCGCGCCGCTTCCCCCGCAAGGGGGTTCAGCGTCGTCTGCATGTCCGTCGGCGTCCCCGGAGCCAGATGGATAACAAAGAAGCTGACGAGGGTGATCCCCCACAGCACCAGAAGCATCCAGATTGTTTTGCGAACGCAGCGGAGAATAAAGGAAGTTGTCTCGTTCGTGAACATGGTCGCCTCCAGCGCTTGTGGGCTATGCCTGCTGACTCATCCATGCGGACATGTCTTGAACTTCCTTATCCCAAAGGCTGGAAAGGCGGATATCCAAAAACTGCTTGTAACAAGCGTCAAAGAGCCCCAGGCAGAGTTCCATCAAATACATTTTTTCAAGGAAAGCGGCATCGGGATCATTGTCCTCTTCTCTTTCCACCTTTGGCGTCTTGAAACTGCCAAGAGAAAAATCTTCCGCCTTTATAGTGGTTTGCCAAGCCAATTCTTCCCGTTCGAAACGGACAAGGGCCCTCGTCACCTTTTTGCCCGTCCGCAGGCCAAGGCGGACCTCACGCAGTTGGGAAAGGGAACCGGACACGGAGGCCGTTTCCAGACTGTCGCCTTCGCCACCTTGGACAACGATCCGCTGTTCAAGGTTCATGGAAAAGGGCACGCCTTCTTTATCTTTAAAGCCCATAGGTTGCGTTTCACTGCGAAACCAGAGCCACGTCAGAAATTCCTGGCCGAGCACCATGTCCGTCGTCTGGCCGAGATAAGGTTCGTTCATTGTCGGCCTCTTATACAAAGCTGGTGGGTTCAAGATCATCCAAACGGGCCAAAGTTTTCTCGTCCAGCATGGAAGCTGCCAAGGCGTACGGCGTCATCGGCTCCAAGTGGAGATCAAAAGTCAATGTAAAATGGTTCATGAAAAGTTCAATGAGTTTTGTTTGTGTGGATGCCAGGTAGACGATGTTGGTATCGGTTGCCCACGCCACGTCAAATACGGCCGGAATGGGGAGAAAACGCCCCATGAGGCGCAGTTTGACCTGATCCCGAAGTTCGTTTTTCCGATCCCGGGCGATGAACTTTTTTCCTTGTTCCTTGATGCGGCCTTCTTCTTCACGGAGTGCGATCGTAACATATTTTTTCAAGACCGCAGGAGGAATCCTGCGCGTGTCCAGACGGAGCGCAAAAGCGAGGTACGCGCCTTTTTCCGGTGGAGCAGAGCGCCATTGCATATCGAGCATATCCTCAAAGCTGGTCCATCCCCATCCGCGTTCCTCGGCGATGTCGTCGATATCCTGAAAGGCGAATTGCCGGAGTTTTGCGGGAATTTCCATCCAGAGTTCTTTGGGAACCGGTTCCGTGATTTTGAACCGTGTAAAACTACAGCTAGCACTGAGAATGCCCATGAGCGTGTCCTTGAATGAGGGTAACGAAAGGATGTATTTTTACGCTAAGGACGTATATTGTGGCAAGTGTGTAAATAGCGCATAATGGAAATTATGTAAACTTTTGTTTACTTCCATATCATACAATCCACACCGCGCCAATCCCCCCACCCCAAAAAACATCCCTCCTCAAAGGAACAACCCCTAACTGACGGATAACGCCTTCAATACCGCCATGACGCATAAAGCGGTCGTACAAACCATAATGTGCTCCCATCCGTTCGCAGCAATGCCCGAGCCAATATGCAGGGAAATCCAAGTTCCTTTCCGGCAGCTTGTAGTCCACAAGGAGGACGTTCCGGAAACGTTGCCGTGCAGCCCTTACCAGCTTCAAGGCCTCCCCAAAAGGCATTTGGTGCAGCAGGCACACAAAAACAGCCTGACCCCCTGCCCCTTCGTCATTCCAAAAGTCCGTGGGGGTATGGTAAGCATGGGATACGTTCAACCCGTACCGTAAACAAAAACGCTTGATGTCCCGCTGGAGCGATGGGTGGAGGAAGTCAGCCACAGAGATTCCTCACAGTCGAGAACTCATTGAGCAGATACGCTGTTACGGGCTGCAGCTCCGGTGTGGAAGGCAAACCTTTAAGGACTTCTTGAAGAAATCCAGACGCCACACATGTTTTCTTTGAAGACGTAAAGTGAAGATCATGGATCCAAGATCCCAATAATATCCTAAAATCATTTACATAACGAAGATCGTGATAACTGGGGATACCACCGGAAAGAACAGTATCCACAATAGATTGAGACCACAGTTTTGGGGCATCCTGAACACGGAGAACGACGTCCCGCGTCGGAATGGGCTGTGAAAGATGCTGGGCCATGATGCGCATGATGTCCAGCTTATCCGCATCTCGAACAGCATGTGTAATGGTGAGGTACGGTTCCGGCAAGGCAGGGAGTGCATATCTGTTGTGCAAGGCAATGGCCGTGAGCACCCATTTATGGATATTTGGGGGTTCGCCCGTCAAAAAATGCTCTTTTTTCACGACATGGACGCCAAGATAACCATGATTTTCAGATTCGGCATCGCTGAACGTGCGCCAACGGACATACTGGGGGAATCGTCCTGTATCATGGTAGAGTGCCGCAAGCAGGGCCGCCCTTCCCTCTTGGGAAGCAAGCCCTTCCTGAGCGACGATGGCATGGGCATGAGCTAAAACTTTATAGGTATGTTCCCGTTTGAGCCGGAGCATGTCGCCAGGGTGTTCACGCAGGTACATGGAGGCAAACGATTCGAAGAGTGCCTCGTGATCCCTGATGTCGTCCCAAGCCTGAGGTGTATTGTTTTCATAGGTATGCATCATGGATTTGTTCATACCCCGAAGCAAGGCTATCGACAAGCGTCTATTATAGGTTGCCCTATTATAACCTTCCAGAAAGGTTCATTGTGCCTCCCCGCGTCTTTTGATAGGCTTATCCCCATATCTCTTCACTCTTTCTTCCACGGGATTGTTCCATGTCCGAATTTGTGCATCTGCATTGCCACACGGAGTACAGCCTTCTCGACGGCGCGATTCGTCTGAACGATTTATGCGCACGCGCCAAAGATTTCGGGATGCCTGCCGCCGCGATTACCGATCACGGCAACCTGTACGGCGCGGCTTATTTCTATACGACATGCAAGAGTTACGGCATCAAACCCGTCATCGGGTGCGAAGTCTACGTTACCAAGGATCACCGGGATAAGGATTCCGAATTCTCCCGTGTCCGGCACCATCTGATTTTGCTGGCGAAGAACAACGAGGGGTACCATAACCTTGTCCGTCTTGTCTCCAAGGGCTTCCTGGACGGCTTCCATTATAAGCCCCGCGTGGATAAAGCCCTGCTCCGCCAGCACAGCGAAGGGCTCATTGCGCTTTCCGCGTGCCTTGCCGGTGAAATCCCCCGCACGTTGATGGGAGCCAACAAGCTGATCACGAACGGCGGGACATTTGACGACGCCATCCGGCAAACGCAAGAGTACATGGATATCTACGATGGGCGTTTCTATCTGGAAGTCCAAGCCAATACACTGCCTGATCAAGCGACTCTGAACAATAAGTTGTTGGAGCTTGCGGAGCATACCAAAGTTCCTTTGGTTGCGACGAACGACTGCCATTACCTGAACGCGGACGACGTTGAGGCCCATGACGTCCTGCTGTGTATTCAGACGCAGGCAAAAGTCAATGACGCAAAACGGATGCGTTTTGAAGCGCGGGATCTCTATTACAAATCCGCTGAGGAGATGGAACAGGCGTTCAAGCATATTCCCGAAGCCCTTTCCAATACGGTCCGCATAGCTGAAGAATGCCATGTGGAGATGGACTTCACGCACCACTACTTCCCCGTATACGAACTTCCGGAAGGGATGACCCTGTCGACGGAGTTCCAGCGCCTTGCGCGTGAAGGCCTCAAACAGCGCCTGGAACTGCACCCCGATCGGGACACGATTGATCCCAAAATCTATTGGGATCGTCTCGAAATGGAACTGAAGGTCATCTGCGAGATGGGCTTTCCGGGGTATTTTCTGATCGTGCAGGACTTCATCAACTGGGCGAAGGGGAACGACATCCCGGTCGGTCCCGGTCGTGGTTCCGCGGCCGGTTCGATCGTCGCGTGGGCTTTGCGTATCACAAACCTTGATCCCCTGCCCTACAATCTCATTTTCGAACGCTTCCTGAATATCGAACGCGTCAGCCTGCCCGATATCGACGTTGACTTCTGCGAAGACAAGCGTACCCGCGTGATCCAGTATGTGAGCCAAAAATACGGTATTGATTCCGTATCGCAGATCACGACGTTCGGAAAAATGAAAGCCAAAGCGGTGGTCCGCGACGTAGGGCGTGCACTGGACATGTCCTTCAAGGAAACCGACCGTATCGCCAAGCTCATCCCTGATGATCTCAAGATGACCATCAAGAAGGCGCTGGACGCGGAGCCCGAGCTGGCGACCCTCTATAAGGAAGATCAGATCATCCGCAAACTGATCGACATCTCCATGCGTCTGGAGGGGTTGTCACGTCACGCATCGACGCACGCTGCGGGTGTGGTGGTTTCCGACAAGCCGATGGATGAATACTTGCCTATCTATCGGGGGAAAAAAGGCGAACTTGTCACCCAGTTCGATATGAAAATGGTCGAGAAAGTGGGGCTCGTGAAGTTCGACTTCCTTGGTCTGAGGACCATGACCCTGATCGACAACACCCTGAAAGCCATTGAAGAACAAGGAAAGAAGGCTCCCAACCTTGACATCCTTCCTTTGACGGACCCCGATACCTACGATGTCTTTTCCCGGGGCGATACGGACGGCGTGTTTCAGGTGGAAAGCTCGGGTATGCGCCAGTACTTGCGTATGCTCCGCCCGAACTGCTTTGAAGACATCATCGCTATGCTGGCGCTGTACCGGCCCGGCCCGCTCGGTTCCGGCATGGTCGATGAATTCATCAAGCGCAAGCACGGAGAAGTGGACGTCACCTATCCGCTGCCGTCGTTGGAAGGCTGCCTGAAAGACACCTACGGGGTTATCGTCTATCAGGAACAGGTCATGCAGATCGCGCAGATTGTCGCCGGGTATACCCTCGGCGGCGCAGACCTGCTCCGGCGAGCGATGGGGAAGAAAAACGCCGAAGCCATGGCCAAAGAACGAACCCTTTTCGTGGACGGTGCCGTCAAGAATGGCACCAGTAAGGAAAAGGCGACGGAAATCTTTGACTTGATGGAAAAATTCGCGGAATACGGTTTCAACAAATCGCACTCCGCCGCGTATGCGCTCATTTCTTACCATACGGCGTATCTGAAGACCCACCACAAGGTGGAATTCATGGCCGCCCTGCTCACTTCGGAAATCGGCAATCAGGATAAGATCCTCAAGTACATTGCCGCCTGCAAGGACAATGACATTGAAGTCCGGCAGCCTGATGTCCAGGTCAGCCGCCGCGAGTTCATCGTGCGCGACGAGGCGGTGGTTTACGGTTTGGGAGGGATCAAAAACGTTGGTGATGAAGCCATCCGCGAAATCGTTGCCGCCCGTGAGAAGGACGGTCCATTCCTTTCGTTCTTGGATCTGTGTATTCGCGTCAGCCTGCGGAAAGTTACAAAACGGGTCTTGGAAAGCCTCATCAAGGGAGGAGCGCTGGATTGCTTCGGCTGTTCCCGCGCCGCTATGGTTGCGGCCATTGATCCAGTGGTCGCCCGTGCTCAAAAGAAGATCAAGGAAAAACAATCCAACCAAATATCCTTGTTGACGCTTTCCCCCAAGAAAATTGAAGAAAATCAGGCGTCGGGGATAGGCTTCTCCTGCGAGGAAGAAAGTATTTCGGAGTGGGACGAGGATCAGAAGCTCCGCTTTGAGAAGGAAGCGCTTGGCTTCTTTTTGACGAGTCATCCTTTGCAGCCCTATCGGCATGAACTGAATCGGCTGGATCTGCGCCCGTTGGAAGACTGCCGGGAAATGGCGGACAAGGCGACGATCAAGTGCGCCGTGTTGGTCACGAGTATCCGCGAAATCCTCAATAAACGTGGAAACCGCATGGCCTTCGTCGCTGTGGAAGATCTTACGGCTTCCGGTGAGGTGACGTTCTTTACGGAAGAGCTGAATGCCAGCCGAGATCTGCTCAACTCGGAACAGCCGCTTTTACTGACCGCGACTATCGACAATAGAGAAAGCTCGTCTTATTCTCCTGATTCGGATGACGATTCGGACGATGAGGCCCCGGTCAAGGAAATCAAACTGCGGGGCGTTTCGGTACAGGCCTTGAACGACGCCTGCTCCGCAAGCGACGCGCCCATTTCATGGGAGCTGGATCCCCGCCGCCTGAACGCTGAAGGGATGGAATCGCTCAAAGCCATTCTCGAAAGGCATAAAGGAAACACTGAAATGCAGTTGGCTTTCTGCCTTGACGGCACCTTCTGCCGGGTACGGCTTGGCCCACAGTGGATGGTCACTCCCGGCCCGGCCTTCCAGCAGGATATGCATCGCTGGTGTTCAGCTAATCCTATCCAATAACATACAGAAAGAAAGGAATACCATGTCTCGACCTTTTTGGAAGCTTACGGTTCGTTCCGAATTCTGCGCCGCGCACGCCCTTCGGCACTATCAAGGAAAGTGCGAACACCTCCACGGCCATAACTACGCCGTCGAAGTCGTCGTCAAAGGATATACCCTCTCGCAGAATACGGAACTCCTCATGGATTTTGGCGACCTTAAGGCCCTCCTCAAACAGGCCCTCGAGCCTCTTGATCATGCCTATATCAATGATGTGCCCCCGTTCGATGCCGTGAACCCCTCTTCAGAGAACTTGGCGCGCTATATCTGGAATCAGATGGCACCCTCTCTTCCCGAAACGGTGAAAATGTACAGCGTAACGGTAGCCGAAAAGGGCATCCAGTCCGCAACGTACATGGAAGAATAACTATTTAACATATTGAAATAATTTTAAATTTTAGAAACATGTGTCAAAATATGCCCTGACTATGTGGAGAAACTCCCCCCTTCTCGGTTTTATTGAGAAGGGGGGAGTCTTGTTTCTAGGTTCTTCATATTTTTAAAATTGTCCTCCTCACATATGTTTTAGAGCCCTCCGCCGAACATACACTATACGTATCCCGCCAACATGTTGCGTTCCTATGTTTCCCAGCGGACAAGGTGGGCAATTCCTCAGCCCCTGTCTTCCATTCAATGGAAGTTCGGAACTCAGAGGTTGTTACGCTAAAAAATCATATAATTTAGAGGGTCACAGGAAAATCATTTTTGTATAACATCTTTTTGAGCATGGTTATGGAAATCAAAGGAGGTTTTCAATGGAAAGCAGCACGCTCAAGAAGAAAGCCAAGGATGCATTCGACAAAACCACAGATTATCTGAGCGAAGCCAAGGATTCCGTCACGGAAAACGTGGGTGATTTCGTTGACGAAGCCAAGGATAATCTCAGCAAGGTTAAGGACAAGGCCAAGGAAGGTATCAATGCCGCCGGTGAAGCGGTGCAAAAAGCCTACGAAAAGGCCAAAAAGTAACGTTCCTACCCTTATTCATGTTCGCCAGGGACACTATGTCATCGCGGGAAAGTCCGGTTTTCGCTGCGAACAATAGTTTTAGAAAATAGGAAATCCCCCTTGAGCATAAACTCAAGGGGGATTTCCATCTTAAAAAATACCGTATACAGCCCTACTCCCTACTCACCACCAGTTGGAACTTATTCCTTCTGGAGCCAATCCACCAGTTCCTGCAGGAGTTCAGGGCGATCTTTTCCGAGAGGGAAGAAAGGCCCCGAAACGCCGTGGTCCATGAGCATGGCCTTGGTGGCTTTAAAATCGGCGTCGGGCAGATCCACTTTCGTGATGGCGCAAATGACCTCGCGTTGCGTGTAGATATTCAGAAAACCAGCGGGCAGGCGGCACAGCGGATCATTGGCGGGGTGGACATAGATAAGCACGTCGGTATCCACAGTGGTACTGAGCAATGCCGGATAATACATGGGGTGGCAGAAGAATTCACCGGGGGTATCGACGCCCCCGTCCAGATCATATTGCATGGCCTGCGTTTTTTTCGCCTCATCACACGCGATACCGTGAAGGGCCGCGTATAATGTGCTTTTCCCCGCGCCGACCGTGCCAAGAAGAACGTAACGTTTCATCGGGTTAACTCTTGGTCGTTTCACATGCGGCAAAGCCCAGTACGTCGTGAAGGGCTTTTACCGTATAGCGTAAGGCTTCTTCCACGCTGGCTACGGAGCCCTGAATGACCAGTGCGCCGGTGAAGCGATCCACAAATCCGATCTGGACGGAAGCGGCTTTTGTAGCGAAGTCGCCTGCGATCATAGCCGCTTCACGAGGGCTCAACGTCAAGATCCCTACCGCTTCAGCGCCGGGAACGCCCATTTTTTTGGCGAGATCCTCGTCAGGGTGGGCGATCAGATGAGCAATCGTAACCTGTTTCCCTGGTACGAGTTCCTGAATGATACGTGCTTTTTCTTCCATGAGCTCAATTCTCCTGCGCACAGTCTGGCGTGCATCAGCGAAGGACGTTGACCGCACAACCCGTGCGAATCCGATAAGGATAAGTGAACCCGCTCCATATTTCAAGGAGGAGTTCGGTGAGAGGCCTGTGGCTCAATACTCTCTTTGCTTCAAAAGCAAAGCCAGCGAGCGGGCATCTTTCAGCGATGTAATCTTATTTACCCGTTTCTTCTCGTATTTTTTGTTCGCCAAGCGCCTGCTGCTCTTCTTTTCCCATCGGGAGCCGCTCGCAGGCAATGCACCTGGCGGCAATACTCCCTAAAAGCATTCCTCCAACAATATCTATGGGGTGATGCTGCCCCAACCACACTCGGGAAAAACCCATGAGCGCGATTACTGCCGAGAGGAAAAGGGAAAAAGGACGGTTTCTGAACCAAAGTGCCAGAGGCACGGCTGCGGTGATGATAGTCGCCGTATGCCCTGAAGGGAACGAAGCATATTGATTGATAAAGCCCAAAGGGTATGGCGGCCAAGGAAATCCCGGTCTCGGCATACCCAGCCCGTATTTCATGATCTGCATGACGAAGCACAAAAAGAAGACGCTGAACAAAACGCAACGCAGAACGAACATTGTTTCCCGCCAGTCCCGCTTGGTGAGAGCAACAAGCAGTAACACAAGATAAAACACATAGATGAGCGGATTGCCGATATGGGTAACGACGCTCATGAAGCGGGTAATGTGAATATCGGCTGTCGCTAGCGGAGAAAAGAATTGGCGGACGGGTTCTCCCCACCAGCCGAGGCAGAGGATAACGAACGCCATTATGGCACCAAGCGGTGCCAACAGGCAAAGATGCTCCCCCCATCGGTAGTCCGGGGACGGAGCAAGAAGCGTTTTGATAGGGTAACTTATTGGATTCATAAAAAGATTACTAAGTCTAGTGGATGAAATAAGCAAGAGGCATTTTGTCGTCTTCCCCCTGATGAACCACAGTCATGTTCTCGTCAGAGAGATGCCTTGCCTCGGGATAAGAAGCTAAACGAATAGGTTGGATACATGTATTATTTCCAGCAGTCGTCCTGTTCCGGCATGTCCGGATGAGCATATGCCTCTGCCCTCATCGAAAGGGAAAGATGTTTCACCTATGTTTTCCATGACATATTGCGCAACGCTCCCGTTTTGCTATGCTCAAAGAAAAAACAGGAGAAGCGGCATGGAAAAAGTGCTTCGTATCAATGTCGGCGCTGAAAACGGCCCCGTGGCTACTATAGAGGAACTCGGCGCGTACGCGGGCCTTGGAGGGCGCGCTATGACGACGACCGTCGTATGCAACGAAGTCCCCCCGAATTGCCATCCTCTTGGTCCTGAAAACAAGCTCGTTTTTTCTCCCGGCCTGATGGCTGGTTCGGCTGCGGCGTCGTCGGGCCGCATCTCGGTCGGATGCAAAAGCCCGCTTACGGGGACCATCAAGGAATCCAACTCGGGCGGCACCGGCGGCCAGTTCATGGCCCGCCTTGGCTATGCGGCCATTATCATTGAAGGCGAAAGGAAAACAGACGACCTGTGGAAAGTCGTTATCACGAAAGACGCGGTAACGTTTGAAAAATGTAATGAATACCGTATGTTTTCCAACTATCCTCTAGTTGCCGCCCTTCAGGAAAAATACGGCATGGAACCCGGATATGTGACCATCGGGACTGCCGGGGAAATGCTCATGTGCAATTCCACCATCTGCTTTACCGATCCTGAAGGCCGGGCTACCCGCCATGCCGGGCGCGGCGGCGTTGGAGCCGTCATGGGCTCCAAGGGAATCAAGGCTATCGTGCTGGACCCGGCGGGTACTCCGGTAATCCGCAAACCGAAGAACGCTGAAGCGTTCAAAGCGGCGAGCCGGGCCTTCGCACAGGGGCTTTCGTCACATCCCGTATGCGGAACGGGACTTCCCACGTACGGAACCAACGTTCTCGTCAATATCCTGAATGAAGCAGGCGGATTGCCCACAAAAAATTTCTCGGTCGGCCGTTTTGAAGGCGCGGATAAGATTTGTGCCGAGACGATGGTGGAAATCCAGAAACGTCGCGGCGGCAATCCCACTCATGGCTGTCACCGCGGCTGCATTATGAAATGTTCCGGTATTTGCGTGGATGAAAACGGCGAATTCGTGTCCAAGCAGCCTGAGTATGAAACCGTCTGGTCGCACGGTGCGCATTGCGGCGTGGATGACTTGGACAAAATCATCCTCTGTGACCGTCTTGAGGACGATTATGGGCTTGATACCATCGAGACCGGCGCGGCTCTCGGCGTGCTTATGGAAGCCGGCGCCCTCAAATGGGGGGACATCGACGGCATCATCGCCATGATTCATGAAATCGGCAAGGGTACGCCTATGGGCCGTATCCTTGGTGCGGGAACAGCCACCACGGCCCGCTGCTTTGGCATTGAGCGCGCGCCCGTCGTCAAGGGGCAGGCCATGCCCGCCTATGATCCCCGTGCGGTCAAGGGGCAGGGTGTGACGTATGCCACGACGACCATGGGAGCGGACCACACGGCGGGCTATGCCGTGGCGACCAACATCTTGGGATGCGGCGGCAAGACCGATCCTCTTTCCGCAGAGGGGCAGGCCGAAATATCCCGGAACCTGCAGATCGCTACGGCCGCTATCGATGCCACGGGCTATTGCCTCTTTACGGCATTTGCCCTGCTCGATCAGCCTGAAACCATGCAGGCTCTTGTCGATACGATCAATGCCATGTATGATCTGAACATGACCCTTGATGACGTGACGGAGCTCGGCAAGGATATCCTTAGAAAGGAGCGGGCATTCAATGCCGCTGCCGGGTTCACCAAGGCCCACGATCGGTTGCCTTTGTACTTCAGCCGTGAGTCGGTTGCCCCCCACAATGTGCGTTGGGATGTTTCGGACGAAGATCTGGATTCCGTATTCAATTTTTAATAATTATGCCCGCTAAGGCATATTCATGGAAATGGGGACGACACGCACGACGCTTCGTCCCCATTTCGCATAGGAAAGGCAATGAAAGACGCTGAACGCACGAACAGGGACACTCCCGCCGCACTCGACGCCATACCGGAACGCTATTGGAGAAACGCCCGTTTCCTTTCCCGGACGGATCAAGAGAAACTCTTGCAAGCGCATGTTGTCATCATAGGGCTTGGCGGTTTGGGCGGGACCGTTCTTGAGGAGCTCCTGCGGCTCGGCATCGGTACGATTACCGGCGTTGATATGGATGTCTTTGAACTTTCGAACTTGAACCGGCAGCTCCTCGCTACGGAAGAAAATATCGGCCTTCATAAGGCGGAAGCGGCCCGTTTACGTGCCCGGCAAATCAATTCGGGCGTCCGCTTCATCCCTGTGACGGAAAAACAGGACTTCGGATCGATGTGCGATCTGTTCCGGGATGCTGACGTTGTCGTCGATGCGCTAGGAGGGCTTGCGGACAGGCAGGCGCTCGAGAAGGCCGCCGCGGAAAAGGGTGTTCCCGTGGTCAGTGCCGGCATAGCCGGGCTGACGGGCTGGTGCAAGGCCATCTTTCCGGGAGAGACGGGGCCCGCGTCTCTTCTCGCCGGAGAAGGCGATCGCCCTACTCCCGACGAAATCCTCGGCAACCTCGCGCCCACGGTATTTCTTGCGGCGTCCTTACAGGCTGCGCTCGTGCTCCAAATCCTGACCGGAAAACCCGTCCGGCGGGAAGCCTTGTTTTTTGATCTTGAAGATGGAACCTTCACGCAGGTAGTGCTCGACCGGAGGCCATGATGAAACTCACCGTCAAATGTTTTGCCACACTTATGCCTCTGACCCCTCCGGGCGGCAGCTTGGAGTTTCACGGTACGGATATCTGTGACCTGCTGCGGCAGCTCAGTATCCCGGAGTCAGAAGCCAGGATCATTTTTGTGAACGGCATCGGCGTAGAAAAGGATGCCTTGCTCCATGATGGCGATCGCGTGGGGATTTTCCCCCCCGTGGGAGGAGGGTGATTTCCGTCTTTGCACAATACGTTGAAATTGCCTGCCGTGCAAAAAGAGTGTCCGCCGTCTTTTGGTTGGCGGCAAACTCCAGTGAGAAGATCCGCCGTTTTTTGTGATAATCATTTTTTCGGATGGCCTCCTTACTTAGAAAGGAGGTGCGGGGCTCCTGCATGAGGCGTCAGCCCATACAGGAGCGGGAATCGATGCGCGAGCACCGGTTCTTCAGGGGAGAGGGGGAACCTCTCCCCTTTCTTTTTGGAGAGCATCATTGAAAGCGGTGAAACAATCTGGAGGATACGCATGGAATCAAGCATGTACTGGCTCGACCTGATCGCTGAAACGTACATCGGCATCTGCGTGTTGTGCTGCCTGTTCATTATCTCCAAACAGCGGCGGCGCCCTGCCCCTATGATGCGCGTCATGCTGCTGGTCTGGCCCATCATCACGCTGTGGGCCGGCCCCTTGGGGATCTGGGCCTATGAAACATCCAATCGGCGTATGCCTTCCCGTGACGGTGGAACTAGGCATGACATGTCCGACATGCATATGGAAATGCCCATGCAGCCGATGCATTCACATACCCCTCACTGGAAGAGCGTCATGACGGGAACGCTCCATTGCGGGGCGGGATGCACACTTGCCGACTTGGCAGGCCCCTTCCTCTTTCGCATGGCGCCCTTCGTTCTCCTTGGCAGTTCACTGTATGGAGAATGGGCGGTGGATTATGTGTTGGCCCTGATCATCGGCGTTTTCTTCCAATATGCCGGATTGGCCTCGATGAGCCATGACCGGGGCCTTTCCCTCTGGTTCAGGGCTTTCAAGGTTGACTTCTTGTCGCTTACGGCTTGGCAGGTGGGGATGTACGGCTGGATGGCCATAGCTGTGTTCCTTTTGGTAGGCCCCATGTCGCCCGATCAGCCCGTTTTTTGGCTCATGATGCAGATCAGCATGGTTTGCGGCTTCATCACCGCGTACCCCATGAATTGGTGGCTCATACGCATCGGTATTAAGAGCGCCATGTAAGCGCCTTCGAGGAACTGGCCCCACCCGGAATATTTGGGGTGGGGCTTTTTCTCTCTTGTGGTATGCCCGCCATGCCCCTTTCTTCAGCAACCCCCTTGAGTGTGTATCCTTTCCGGCTGCCATTGCTCCATCTCGAACGGGACGTCGTGGATATATTACGGTACAGTCTGAATTTTTTTCTGTGTTTACAGAATGGATACAGCATGATAGCGAATGGGAAACGACACGTCATCCGAAACCTTTTGCGTTCAATGATACCCATAGAGGAGGAGCATGATGGATGTTTTTGATCTTGCTGACAACTTGCGCGCGGAATTTCAGGAGAAAGGCGTTTCCAACGAGGAATTTTTGCTAAAAATTGCCGAAACGTACGATATCAAGCGGGTCTTTGTCAGTTCAGTGGCGGACGAGCTCTTTGACAAGATCCCAGACAAACGCATTGCGGAAGTCCCTGAGGTCGGTATGGATGAAGCCAAGCATTTGTGGTTTGCGTTTGGCATTGGGAAAATCCTTTTGCGAGATCGAGGGCTGGAGCCTTCCAATTTTGATTGTATGCAGTTTTCCAACCGGCTTCTTCAGATGAAATAACCTCTCTCCACAGCCGAGAGCCGGGACACAGCCCGGCTTTTTTTGTATCCGCCGAAGTAATCATATAAAGCTCCCCTCATTTTCATTATCGCTGAGGGATATCAGTTTCGATGAGGAGTGCTGTATGCGGGTCATTATCTTGGGTGGTTCCGGCTTCATAGGTAGAGCCCTGACGCAGGCGCTCATTTCCCGTGGCGATGAGGTGGTTGTTCCGACTCGGCATGTCCCAGCCGCAACGCCCTCCACCGGCCCCGAATACCAGTTATGGGATGGGCAGGATCACTCGAGCCTGAGCCAACTCCTCAATGGGGCCGATGCCGTCATTAATTTGCTTGGTGAAAACATCGCGGCGAAACGTTGGAGTTCTGTACAAAAAGAACGCATCATCAGCTCAAGGCTTCTCGCGGGGCAGGCGCTCGTTATCGCGCTGCAAATGCCAATCGTAAAACCAAAAGTCTTGATACAGGCTTCGGCAATCGGTTATTACGGATTCTGGCCCGAAAACGCTTCGGCTCCCGACTGTACCGAAGACAGTCCCGCCGGTTCAGGTTTTTTGGCGACCACCACCATCCAATGGGAACGTTCAACACAGCAGGCGGAGCATTTGGGACTCCGCCGGTGCATCATCCGGACAGCGCCCGTGTTGGGATTGGGTGGAGGTATGCTTGCCAAGCTGCTCCCGGTGTTCCAGCTTGGGCTTGGAGGGCCGGTAGGGACAGGAAGGCAGCCGTTCGCTTGGATTCATCTTGACGATGAAGTAGCCGCGATTCTTTTTTTACTCGATCATGAAGAGCTGAGCGGCCCCTTCAACCTTGTGGCCCCTGAGCACAGTACCATGAATGATTTTGTGCAATCCCTCGGAAAAGTGCTGAAAAGGCCCGCATGGCTTCCCGTCCCCTCGCCTCTTTTGCGGCTCGGTTTCGGCGATATGGCCGATGAACTGCTCCTTGCCGGACAAAAGGCATCTCCTGTCCGTCTGCTGGAGCATGGGTTTGTCTTTCGCCACCCCACCCTCGACTCGGCTCTTTTCGCATGATGCGGCGGTATGCGGCAACGTTATCCATCTATCAACAAAATAGATTCTCTTTTCCAAAGCGAAATTCTTGCCCCATCCCGTGGTGAAGGGTTCCCTTTCAGGAGGAAATCCTATAGTAATGCGAACAGGAACTAACTCACAATAACTGCGAGGGGCAGGAGACATGATTTCAAGAAGACAAAAAATGGTAAATCTCTGGAAGCAAGTCCGGTTCATCGAAATCGTCGATCCGGGGAACCAGTTTGTGAAGAACCTGATGTTCGACGGCGTTTATTCCTCTGATTTTGCGCTGTTGAGTGAAGATATCCTTGATTGGTTCTCAGCCATCAATGAGCGGTATGCCTCTGTATATTCCGATACCGAGCATCATCGGGCTGTAAAGGCGACCATCGATCAAATGTATGCCTGATTGAAACGGTACGCATGAAACAAAGGCGATCCTTCCGGATCGCCTTTGTTTTTCAGTATATTGTGTCGGAAAATCGCTTCAAAAAAGACATTCGCCCCGCCCAAACGCTGTCCCCTCGCCCCTCCCTTTATTTACAGGAGCCATGCGGCATGGTACGAACGCAAAAGGATGGACAGAACACGTCCGGGGCCTTTTTTCCGTAAAAAAACCGCCTGTATCATCGATACAAGCGGCTTTTGGCTACATACCGCAGCCGCCACAGCCTCCGCCCCCGCAAGGGCCGCCTCCGCGCAAGGGTTTGGGAGGCATTGGCCGGACAGGGCCCACCTTGAAAGGCTTCGCCCCGTGTTTCAGGTTTGCGGCCGAAAGCAGCCGTTCGGTGTCTGCACTTCCGCAATTGGGGCAAGGCGGACAGGCTTCATCGGGGCCGACCATGTCTTCAAACTCGCAAGAGCAGGAAGAGCAATAAAAATCGTACATAGGCATAAGGGGATAACTCCATTCTGACGTCGTGCCGTGTATGACTGCCGATTATATAGCCAGTTTTTAACCGCTGACAAGGCTCTTTTCTCGTGTCTTGTCATTTTCTTTTGGGACGGCGTGCCTCCACCGAGCTTGCCAAGTTTTGGTTCCTGTGCCAAACAACAGTGTTTGTGTTTTTTATCGTCCGTTTCAGGCTCTACATCTTCAACAGCATTTGCCCTATGTCATTACCCCAGCGCATACCATACGGTTTTTCGGCCTGCCTGATTCTGGCCCTTCTGCTCTTTTTCCTTGCGGAAGCCCATGCCCGATCAGCGTCAGGGGAGGAACGGGGGAGCCGCACGTCCGTCGAACTCAAAACGTCAGACGGATCACTCTCTAATGGGCAGACACCAAAGCTGGAATTACGTACTTTTACGATTGAGATGCTTAACGACGGCGTGCATGTCAGCACGGGAATAGGGCTGGAAAACGGCGGAGTGGTCCGGTCCCAGCTGCGGGATGGCGCCGTAATGACACTGACTTGCAAACTTGCTCTTGAGCGTGTGCGCACCCTGCTCTCCAACGAAGTCATTTCCGGGGAATCGCGCTCATACCAGTTGCGCCATGATTTGCTTTCCCGCGAGTTCATTTTGTCGTCTCCGGGGCACCCCATTGTGCGGCAAAAGCAGTTTGATACCCTGCTCGCCTCAGCTTTTCAGCATCTGGATTTTCTCCTTCCTTTGCAGGCGCCGCTCGTTTCCGGGGAGACCTATCGCGTCCAGCTCAAGATCACTCTGGAACACGCCGAAGTTCCGCCGTGGCTGGAAAAAGCTCTCTTTTTCTGGTCATGGGAAGTCACTCCGCCCTTATCTTTTTCTCAGGACTTTATTTTCTAAGGCCGGGGGGCACGCATGACGGAACAGGAGAAGGTTGTCCAGATTGGCGTTCCTGATGAACGGGAACGGCGCCGCAGGCGTTATGAACTCTTGGCGGCCTTCCTTCTGCTGTTGTTGGTGTTGGGGGGAACATGGACGCAGCTCACGCTTTATGGCGTGGACTCATGGATGTTCATCGCCTTGCTGAACATCAACTCCATCTTCATGCTCATCATCCTGTTCCTTGTCGCCCGGAATGTCGTAAAGCTGATCATGGAGCGGCGCAGAAAAGTTTTCGGCGCCCAAATCCGTACCCGCCTTGTCGTCGTTTTTGTTTCTCTTTCTCTGATTCCTACAGTCATCATGTTTCTGGCATCCAACCGTGTCGTCGCAACCAGCGTCGACTACTGGTTTACCCGGCAGACGGAAACATCCCTCCAAGCGGCCCTTGATGTGGGGCAAAGTTTTTATGCGGCAGCGGCGGAACGTTTGCACAGCCGTTCCGAGGCGATCGCTCAGGAAGCCGCACAACGGCGCATCGCTTGGACGGCCTCCAGCGCCAACACGCTTCTTCAAACAAAGCAAAAAGAATACGGCCTTACCCTGGTAGGCTTTGTCACGCCGCAGGAGAAGGAACTGTATTGGCACGCCCCCAAAGCCTTTACCGAGGGATGGCAGGAAGCACGCACGCGAATCGATTGGACCCATGTGGCCAGGGCGACCTTCGGCTCCTTGCTCTGGGCAACGGATGATGCCGATTACGTTATCGGCGTTTTGGCGATTGATGGAGGCAAAACCGGCTACCTGATCACGGCGGAGAGCATTGGGCAGGGCTTGCTGGCCAAACTCGAACGGATTTCAAAGGGCTTCGAAGAATACGCTCAACTGAAGCAGCTCAAAAAGCCGCTCAAGGTTTCTTTTTTGCTTATTTTGGGCGTGCTGGGAATGATCACCATCTTCGGTTCCGTCTGGTTTGGCTTCCGCCTGTCCAAAGAGTTCACGGCCCCCATTTTGGCTTTGGCGCAAGGGACCACGCGCATTGCGCAAGGAGATCTCGATTTCCGTCTCGAGGATAAAGGCGCTGATGAACTGGGGCTTCTTGTACAGTCCTTTAACCATATGGCTAAAGATCTCCAAGAAGGCCGGATGAGCCTGACCCATGCCAACGCGATGCTGGCCGAGCACAATCGCTATATCGAAACGGTGCTCGACAATATCACCACGGGCGTCATCACGTTGGATGCGGATGGGCGCATCCGGACAATGAACAAAGCGGCAAGTTCCATTTTTGATGCCCAGCCCGAAAGGCTCGAAGGGAGAAACCCCGCGGAATTTCTTCCCAGAAGCTACTCCAATATTTTTGTTTCCATGCTTGAAACGCTACGTGAACACCCCGAGCAAAATTGGAAGCGCCAGGAAGATTTTCTGCTTGGGGATCGGAGCTGGAAGCTCATATTGCACGCGGTTGCGCTCTCCGGGCCTGGCGGCATCCGGGCATATGTCATTGTTGTTGAAGATATTACGGAACTCGAGAAAATGCAGCGGATGGCCGCATGGCGCGAAGTCGCCAAGCGCATCGCCCATGAGATCAAGAACCCGCTTACTCCAATCAAGCTATCAGCGCAGCGTTTGGATAGAAAATTCGGCAAGCAGATAGAAGATCCGGCATTTGGTCAATGTACCGATCTTATTGTCAAACAAGTCGAGCGGCTGCAGGAAATGGTGCAGGAGTTTTCCTCTTTTGCTAAGCTTCCGGAAGTGCAGCTTTCACCAGACGATGTCGCCCCCCTGTTGGACGAACTCACAACGCTCTTCCGTACAAGCCACAGCAGCGTCATGTGGGATTTGCATCTGCCCGAACGCCTGCCCAAGATAGCTTTGGATCCCGCGGCATTGCACCGTGCCTTGCTGAATATCTTTACCAATGCTGCGGAAGCGCTGGATACCCTGCCGCCCGAAGCCACCAAGCGGGTGCGCATTACGGCTGTCCACGACCGGGGACGTGGCAGCCTCAGGCTCATCATTTCCGATAATGGCCCGGGATTGCAGCCGGAAGAACGGGAACGTATGTTTGAGCCCTACTTTTCCCGCAAGAAAGGGGGCACGGGACTGGGGTTAGCCATTGTCAAATCCATCATCGCCGATCACCGTGGCACCATCCGGGCTGTAGTGGCACAGGGGGGCGGGACATCCATTGTCCTTGAATTCCCTGTTATGAGGGCCTAGCGGATTTCGCTTGCGCTCAATGGGTAATCGCAACTCATGAACTCAATAAAAAAACTCCCCGGTAGCCTCGGGGAGTTTTTTTATTGGCACAACAACGCACAAAAGCTGCGTGGCGGACCTGCCCGCTATTGCTTGAGGCGGGAATCGCTTTTATCGACACAGGCAAAAGTCAACTCTGCCCTGCCCCCGCGCCATGTGGTTTCCGAAGTAAGGTTTTCGATGTACACTTCCTGATTGATGCTGTCGCAAGCTTGCTTCGCTTGGGCTACAACGTATTCCCGAGCGCCATTCGTTCCGCCCTGATACGTCATCAATTCGACGCTTAACGTATGCAGCTGTCCATCGGTTACGGCAGGAGCGGAAGCGTTAGCTGCAGGGGCTTCAGAAACGGCCCCTTCAAGGTTTGAGGGGTTTTCCGTATCATTCGCGGCACAACCAGAGAGCAACAACAACGCAGCACCAATCACACCAAATCGTTTCATAGCATCATCCTGTTTCTATCAAAAAATACGGCTGAATGCCGCACTCTCCTCGATATGATTGAAGGCAACCGAGAAGCTATCCTGTGATAGTATCCGCAATTCATAGGCTTACGGTATAAAAAATGGACGCGTTGTCAAGTGGGCTATGCTGAAAAACCATTTGGACCGGCAGGATTCTCACTTTAGGTCTTGGCGCGGAATTTGTTTTGAGTACGGTTATGGTTTTGAAGATTTTTGCGTAATTATTTTTGTTTATGTGGAAAATTTTGTGTGTTGAGTATATAAAATTTACATAATTATATTATAATTATGGGCTATGCATGGGTAGCCTCAAATACAAAACACACCATTCGAAAATCAACGTATTCATACCGTAACGCAGCGGCACTCATCCCAAACAAAAACAGGTATACAACCCCCCTTAGCCTGTATTATAGTCCCCCGAATGGCATATTTTCCATGCTGTTTTTGTCCCTAAACAGCTCTCTTGAATACTGCTTCACTCTGCCCGACATAAGGGGAATGTTCATACCAGGCAAGAAACGGATCGGCTTGTGTCGATTGCCGACATGGACGTTGCGGAGCTTAGAGGAGCATAAAAAGATGTTGCCGGATTCATATCGGCTGCATGGAGGATGAGATCGTGGAACCGTATTACGCAGGATGGCTCTCGCTGCTGCCGCCAGTTATCGCCATCACCTTGGCCTTGCTGACCAAAGAAGTCATTTCCTCTTTGCTGATCGGCATATTGACGGGAACGTTCATTTATTCCGTCGGGATGAATAGTGATGTCCTGTTCATGGGAACCATTGAATCGGCCTTTGACACTATGGCCAACAAGGTCGACTTCAACATCCTGGTTTTCTGTACGCTGCTTGGGGCTTTGGTCTACACCATTTCCATGGCGGGTGGGACGAGAGCGTACGGGAAATGGGCCACGCGCAGGATCAAGAGCCGAAAGGCCGCCCTGCTGTCCACCGGCGGTCTGGGTGCGTTCATTTTCATCGATGACTATTTCAATTGCCTTACCGTCGGTACGGTTATGAAACCTGTCACCGATTCCTACAAAATTTCTCGCGCCAAGCTGGCCTATATCATTGATGCCACTGCCGCGCCCATCTGCATCATCGCGCCTATTTCCAGCTGGGCCGCCGCGGTGGGAAGCAACCTCAGGACAACCGGGGCGTTCTCCAGCGATTTTGCCGCGTTTGTTTCCACTATCCCCTATAACTTCTACGCCCTGCTCTCCATCGCTATGGTGGGCCTTATCTGCCTGACCAATTCGGATTTCGGCCCCATGCGCACAGCTGAGGAACGCGCTCAGCACGGTGATCTTGGCGCCGTTGATGGAAGTTCCGAGAAGCAGGTTCAACCGGCGGAACGTGGGACCGTATGGGATATGTTGCTCCCCATCGGCAGCCTGATCGTTTTTGCCGTACTCGGCCTCCTCTATAGCGGCGGTTACTGGGGCAAGGATCCGGCGTTCCACACCATGGGCGCGGCCTTCGGCAACTGTACGGCCGCCAAGGCGCTTGTTTGGGCATCCGTCGGAGCCCTTACCGTGTCCTTCCTGCTTTTTGTTCCTCGCGGCCTTTTGTCTTTCAGGACATTTATGGACGGGGCCGTTGAAGGCATGAAGGCCATGCTGCCCGCCAACATCATTCTGGTGCTGGCATGGACGATCAGCGGTGTCTGCCGCGATCTTCTCCAAACGCCTATTTTCGTGCAGTCCCTTGTGGCGGACGGAGGCGTATCCGGGGCGTTCCTCCCCGCCATCGTGTTTTTGATTGCAGGCTTTTTGAGCTTCTCCACGGGCACGGCATGGGGGACCTTCGGCATCCTGATCCCGATCATCGTCCCGGTGGCTCAGGCCGTCGATCCGGATCTCGTGGTGGTTTCCCTTTCCGCAACCCTCGCTGGCAGCGTGTTCGGTGATCATTGTTCCCCCATTTCGGATACGACCATTCTCTCCAGTGCCGGTGCCGGATGTAATCATATCGAACACGTCTCGACACAGCTGGGTTATGCGTGCATCGTGGCTTTTTGCTGCTTCGTCGGTTACGTTGTCGCCGGATTTACCAAGGCCAATCTGTGGTGGAGCCTTGGCTCTTCCCTTGTCCTGCTGCTCATCAGTGTGTTCATTTTGCACATGCTGGGCAATAAAAGGGCTGCAGCTAGAGAAACGGCCGCAATCGGGGGAAATGCCTGATAGTCCGCGTAAAAAATCGGGTATATGGGAGGGTGGGCTCGGGTCCGCCCTCTTTTTTGTGCGCGCATGGGATTAAATAGAACTATTATCCTGTAAATACGGTATAATAAGAAATCCGGAAGACGGACACAGAAATGTTTCTGGGCAGTCCCTTTTTTCGGGACGTTAGATTGACAGTATCTCAATTGAGATGCATTATAACTCAAATACGATACGAGGTGAGTATGGCTAGTACGACAATGGTCCACATCCGTGTTGACGAAAAGCTCAAGCGCGAAGCATGTGCCGCCTTGGACGGCATGGGCCTGTCTCTTTCCGATGCTGTGCGTCTGCTCCTTGTTCGTGTAGCGGCAGAAAAGGCTTTGCCTTTCGAAATCAGGGTTCCCAACACAAGCACAATCCGAGCTATGGAAGACGTGAACGTGGGTACGCTGGAATCCTTCGAGTCTGTCACAGCACTTATGGCCAGCATCGATGAGAACAATTGAAGCAACACCAACCTTCAAGGAGGACTTGAAAAGAGTCTGCCAGGATCCGGGTCGAAAACGAACCGTTGAGGACCTGCTCTCCATTCTGGCGCGTGATCTTGAATTCATGGTGGGTATGCCGGCGCACACGCTGCCCGGCAAATGGAGCGATTATCTGGAATGCCAGCTGCAATCGAATCTTTTCCTTATCTATAGAAAACCTGACAAAAACAGACTTCAACTCGTACGACTCGGGAGTTGTTCCGACTTTGAATGCCGGGACGACGAGTATGACATCGGATTCTCTGTATCTTGCGGGAATAAGGAAGAGCCTTCCAGATTTTTCAAACCCGACAATGCAACTACAGGGAGACCGACTGTGACCACGCATAAAAAACCGACACTTGCCTTCGCCCTTTTCACGCTGCTTTCCATCGTCACGATCATTGCCTGCGGGATGATTTTCTTCAAATTGAAACTTCACCTGCTCATGATGTCTTGCTGGGTCGTCTGTGCCCTGTTTGCCCGGCGTCTGGGTTATACGTATACGGAACTCGAAGTCGGCGCCTATGAGCTCATCCAGAGAGCTATGGGTGCCGTCATCATTTTGATGTGCGTCGGCGCGCTCATTGGGGCATGGATTTCCGCCGGAACGGTCCCGGTGATGATCTATGTCGGCCTCCAAATCATTTCCCCCAGCCTGTTTCTCGTGACAAGCCTTATCCTGTGTTCGGTGACGTCACTTACGACAGGGACTTCATGGGGTACGATCGGAACGGTCGGCCTTGCCATCATGGGGATTGGCGCCGGCCTCGGCTTTGATCCCGGTATTACCGCGGCCTCCATTATCTGCGGTGCGTTCTTCGGCGATAAGCTTTCCCCCCTCTCCGATACCACCAATATGGCCGCTGCGGTCAGCGGGGTTCCGTTGCTCCGGCATGTCCGCCATATGGTGAATACGATCACGCCCGCCTATATCATCACCATTATCCTGTACGCGATCATCGGGTTCAAGCAGGGCTCTGGCGTAGCCGATACGTCCCAGCTCAATGCCATCCTCTCCGGGATCAGCGAACATTTCCAAATCGGCATCATCCCTGCCCTGCCCATGCTGCTGGTGCTCGGCCTGCTGATCCGCCAGACCAACCCGGTCCTCGCCATCGTCAGCGGCGCGCTTTTCGGCGTCCTCATCGCCGTAGGGTATGCCGGTATGGATTTGACGACCGCCTTCAACTCCATGTGGAGCGGCTACAAAGCTGATTTCGCCAATCCCATGTTGGCGAAGCTGCTCAACCGCGGCGGCATCACCAGTATGCTCGACATCGCCGCACTGGTCATTTTTGCCTGCGGGCTTGGCGGTATGCTTCGCCATATCGGCATCATCGACGTCGTGCTGGAACCCGTGGCCCGCCGTGCGACTTCCGGCCTTTCTCTCGTACTCGCCACGCTGTTCATCGGCTACGGGACGCTTATGCTGACGGCCGCCGCCTACTTCAGCATCGTCATGAACGGTACCGTCATGGCTCCCCTGTTCCGCAAACGCGGCTACCGCCCCGAAAACTGCTCCCGCGTCGTTGAAGACGCGGGAACGCTCGGCGGCCCCCTTGTGCCCTGGGCCTCCAATGCCCTCTTCCCCATGAGTATGCTCAGCGTCTCGTATATGGATTACGCACCGTGGGCGTTCGTCCTGTACCTTACGCCCCTCATGTCCATTCTTTACGCGGCCTTTAACATTAACATGACCCGGCTCACTCCCGAGGAAATGGCGGAAGAAAACAAAGAGTTCGTAGCGGAGTAACCCTCCCTCCCGCATCCTATCCCTTGAACCGCCGCCTATCCAGGGCGGCGGTTCCTCCCAAAGGAAGTATCATGGCCACCATTCTTATACGTAATGCCTCCCTTTTTTCTCCCGACCCCCTTGGAACCAACGATATCCTGATCATCAACGATCGCATTGCCGCCATCGCACAGAATGTTTCCGTCCCCGAATGGCTCGGACCGGTGCAGGAAATGGATGGCAAAGGGCTTTTTGCCGTTCCCGGATTCATCGATGCGCATGTTCACATTACCGGAGGAGGCGGTGAAGCGGGATTTTCTTCTCAGGTCCCTCCCCTTCCGCTTTCAAAGCTTATCCGCTCGGGTGTGACGACTGTCGGTGGCCTTCTCGGCACGGACGGTGTAACCCGGCATGTTGACGCCGTACTCGCCAAAGCGAACTCCCTTGAAGAAGAAGGCGTCAGTTCCTTTATCATGTCTGGAGGTTATCCTGTACCTTCTCCGACGCTGACCGGTTCAATCCGTTCGGATATTGCCTTCATCGAAAAGGTCCGCGGCGGCAAAATTGCCATTGCGGACCACCGAGTCGCTCCCGTTTCCGCCGAAACCCTGCTTGCCGTTGCCACGGAAGCCCGCATAGGCGGGATGCTCCGCGGATTCATCGGCATGTTGATCATGCATATCGGCGCGGCGGCGGAAGGGCTTTCCTGTGTATTCGCCGCGCTGGAACGCGCGCCGCACTTGGGGCGCCACCTGATCGCCACGCACATCAACCGTAGCCCCTTCGCCTTTTCCGAAGCTGCCAAATTGGTTGCCAAAGGCGGCTTCATGGATATTTCTTCCGGCCTGAACGTCCAAACCCTAGGGCCGGACACGCTGAAGCCATCGGAAGCCATCGCTTTAGCCATGCGTCAGGGAGTCGCCAAGGAACGTATCCTGATGAGTTCGGACGGCAACGGCAGCGCGGCCCGTTATGGAGACGACGGCAGTGTCAGCGGGCTTGTGGCCTCTGATCTCGGCAGCCTCCACACGGAGTTTGCTGACTGTGTAAAGGAAGGTATGCCGCTCTCCGAAGCGCTTTGCCCCATTACCCGCAACGTGGCTCAGGCTTTCTCACTCTCCCGGAAGGGACATATCGCGGTCGGCGCCGATGCCGACATCCTGTTGCTCGCGCCCGATCTGGCCCTGCATACCGTTATCGCGCGCGGCGAGTGCATGATGCGGGAAGGAACGCTGTGCAAAAAGGGAACCTTTGAAGAATAAAGGGCTGTGTCGCACTTGAAAAAAAGCCCTATCCGAGAATGACCGGATAGGGCTTTTTATTTGTCAGCGGCAGCTTCGCTCAACTCTCCGCAAGCGAAGGATGACTGTTGACGAATGCCGCCACCTCTCTGATGGCACGCACACACTCATTCGCATACGGGGATAGCCTTTGGGCGAAATCCTCGGGTGTACTCAGCACCTGTACCTCAAAAAAGGCGTATAGGATACCATCATTTTCCACACTGTATATTTTTACCATTCTGATATTGCTGGCAATTTTATTGAAGGCGGCATCAAGGAACGCTTTGTGGCGCACATTGACCGTTTCCATGGGCATGAAGGTCCTGAGGCAGATGAAATCGCTCTCCGCTTTCTCATACCCGGGGAAATGATCTGGCACGACGAAAAAGGTAATCCCCAAAACCCGCACGCTGATCTGCGGCAAGCCATTGTTCAGGGTTCCCCATTCCGCCTCCATGCCACGCTCTCTGATCCGCTCGTATACCTTTATGAAGTCCATGCTCATCTCCTTTCCCTAGGCTTATGCTCGGACGGTGATAGCGCGATGCCGTAAGGGACGCAACCGCTATCCGGAATGGTTCTGACTATGCGCGCTCCTGCCCTTCGAAAGTTCCCATTCCTTCCTAAAAAATGATGGTACCTTCTAGACAGTTCCTGGTATTCTGTATATGACAGATCAGTGTCCATGAAGGGATATAGCCGTGTGTACGGCCTATCGGGCAAACTGCATTGCGAGTGAAAACGCCTTACAGATGTTGACCTTCTTTCCAATCCGGCCTGTTGAAAAGTGGCTTTAGGCTGGACGTTGTATTTAGTTAGACATTCATAAACGTATTTTTTCAGAGAAAACGCTATGGAATTTCCCCAATTCGAGTTTATCATCAAACGTATCTTTTACTTTTTTCTTCTTTTGATTGTTTTTGCCCTTGCAGCGGTATTCTGGTTCATGTTTGATGTATTCCTGTTCTGGAAGTATACGCCGCTCAGTGAATGGTCCCCCCTTGGAAGAGTGCTTTGGATGACGTTTTCCGTCCTGACGACCATAGGCGTCAACCTCCTTGTTCAGAAAAAAATCAGACATCGCTCCTCATAACAGTGCCTTGCCTTACATAGAGGCAAGGACAATGGAGCGATGAAGCCTTACTTTTGAGTCTAAAAAACGCGCCCTCCGTTCTTAATGGAACGGAGGGCGCGTTTTTCTATTAGATCAGAAGGTTCAGAAGCCATCCATCCTTCCGGCACTCCCGAGACAATCCGCCTACGGGGTTCATTTCTTCTTTTTCTGTTCCAAGGCCTTCCTGAGGGCGTCCCGATATATCCGTATTACATCCAGCCGCGCACATTTTTTGTCTTCGGCTGGAATGATATGCCACGGCGCGTATTCCGTACTTGTCCTGAGGAACATCTCATCGGCGGCTTCCACATAGGCGGGCCATTTTTCTCTGTTGCGCCAGTCATCCGGGGTGATCTTATAATTTTTCCACGGGATCTCTTCCCGCTCCTTGAACCGCCGCAGTTGCTCGTCCGGGGAAATGTGCAGCCAGAATTTGAGCAGGATGTTGTTATGTTCCTGCAGCTGTTCCTCAAAGTCATTCAGCTCCGCATAAGCACGCTTCCAATCCTCCGGCTGCGTCAGTTTTTCCACCCGCTCCACCAACACCCGGCCATACCATGAGCGATCATAAATCGTGACGAATCCCGCCCGCGGAATGTGACGCCAAAACCGCCACAGGTAATTATGGGCGAGTTCTTCGTCAGTCGGAGCGCTGACAGGGATGACCCGGGTAATCCGGGCGTCTATGCCCGCCGTCAGCCTCCGGATAGCGCCCCCCTTGCCCGCCGCATCCCAGCCTTCAAAAAGAATCGTGCTGGAAATGCCCTTCTTGTAGGCTTTATACGTCAAATCGTACAATTCCGATTGTAACTCGGCCAATTCCTTCTTGTATACGCCGCGTTCGCACGTCCTGGAAAGATCGATGGCATCCAGAGCGGAAATCTGCCCTATCTCTTCTTCACTCGCTTTTGTTGGAACCACTGGGACCGCATTCTGCCGTTTCACGGCGACCGCCGCTTCAACCGCCGCAATAATGGCCCGGGCTACCGACGCATTACGGAAATTGCCGTCATATGCGTCGATGACGGTCCAAGGGGCATCCACCCTGTCCGTCAGAGTAATGGCCTTGGCTGCCGCGCTCACAAGGCCGTCATAGTTCTCGGCACTCTTCTTGTCATAAGGGGTGAAGTGGTGGATCTCCTGATGCTTCAGGCGATCTTTCAGACGGGCCTTCTGGACCTTCTTACCGAGATGAAGCCAGAGCTTGACGATGACAGTCCCGGATGACGCCAACGTATGCTCAAGCCTCCTCCAGCGTTCCATCGACGCATTGAACTCGCTCTCGCCGATATCCCCGCAACAAAAACGCCTGATGGTGCCACCATACCAACCACCCAAGAAGACCCCGATTTCGCCTCCGGCAGGCAGTTTATTCCAAAACTGCCATGCTTCAGGGCGGGTTCGCTCCTCATCCGTCTGCATCCAGAAGACATGATTTCGGATCGTCTTGGCGTCCATCCACTCGGAAAGCATATTGGCGACGGCGCCGCGCCCGGAACCGTCCACCCCGGCTATGGTAATCAAGACGGGAAGTTTGTGCTCAATGCAGGTCCCCTGCGCCTTGAACAGCTTCATGCGCAGGTCGTTTTCAAGAGCTGCATATTCCTTTGCCGGATAACTCCGGCCCAATGCCGCGGACTCAAACATGGGGCACTCCTTTCCTCTACGGCTTCCTCCCAACGGGAAGGGCTATAGCAAGGTATCAATAGACTATTGTTTGAGGAGATTACGCGCCCGCCCACATGAACGCAAGCTCATCCCTTCAAGAAAAGGCGCGGCTCCAGCTGAGAGCTTTTGGCCATAAGCAAAGCCAGTCACACAGGACGAACGGTCTGTAATCGCAGGGTAATGTCTTTTTGAAGAGGTTCAAAAGCCGGAAAGCACCTCACATCAGTCCATAAAACTATCCAACTAAGCATACTATCCCAGTGAAAATATTGTGCACAATACTATCAAACCAATTTATACCATCTTACATCGTCAGAACAAAAAGAACACGCCACGGCATCACGCTCCTTTCTTCTGTCTTTTGCAATATACTCATTGTTCGTAAAGCATTACATAAAATCATACCAATTGAATTCACTTTTTGAGTCACTCAACCAATCAGCTGTATTTTGGCCTTATCTTTGCAAGCCACCAAGAAGCCCTTTTCCTTCCACTGTGCCGACTGTTCTACAAAGCAGAAAAAATATGCCCACACTTTATTATCCATAACATATTGTTCATATATATTTTTATACGTCAACCCATTGGTTTGATACTTTCAAAATGGTTGACAGGAAAAGAACAATCGGACATTTTGGTCTTACCAATTAACAGGAAAGGTTTCAGATGCTCAAAGAGACACCCTTGCCTACCACCGTCCGCCCCCGGCACTACCAGAAGCTCTCGGAGCGCCTCCGGCAATTCATGGCCGAGAACCATTTCCGGGATGGCGACAAGCTCCCCCCGGAGCGGGCTCTGGCGGAGTCCTTTGGCGTTTCCCGAAACAGCGTCCGTGAGGCCATCCATGCCCTTGCCGAGCGGGGGCTCCTTGAGAGCCGTCATGGCGACGGCACATATGTCAGAGTGCCGGACATGGAACCTCTCAGGAGCGCCATTCTTGAGGCGGTGGATTCGGAAGGACACCTGTTCGACGAAGTCATGGAATATCGCCGGATACTCGAACCCGCGGTAGCCGAACTTGCCGCGCTCCGCCGCACCCCCGAGCAGCTCGACCGCTTGAAGATCATTGCCTGCGATCAACAGCGCCGCATACTCATCGACGGGGATGACGGCGAGCTGGACGCCCAATTCCACCTCTGCCTAGCGGAGTGTTCGGGCAACAGATTGCTCATCAATACCGTGGCTCTGTTGAACGAGCAGTACGCCGGCGGTCGGACCGCGGACTTACGCGACGCATCGTGGCACCAGTTCTCAGTCGCTTCCCATCTGCGCATCATTGATGCTCTTGAGCGGCAGTCCGCTGAAGGTTGCCGCAAAGCCGTCGAAGAACATCTCGATACCATCGTTCACAAACACCTTTTCGTCACAGCAAGGGACTAGCAAGATGACTGCCATCTCCACCCTCTGCCTGCGGGGAACCGTTGCTGAAAGCTTAAGCACCCTTCGACATCAAGGAGGTGAGCGCGCCGCAGCGCCCATAGGGGCTCACGTACCTAATCCATATATCCGTTCCTAAGCTCAGAAAGTGTTCCGCCGTACGGCTATTGCCGCCGGTGTGCGTATGTCGGCGAATGCCCTGTAACCATCCCCCTACTTGAACCACCAAGAGGAACAGCCATGAAGAGTCCCACAGATGTCGTCAGCGGTTTCATTTTGCTTGGGCTGTGCGGCGTCGGCGCTTATAGCGTCGCTACCCTGCCGGATGCCGGAGGCATGGAGCATGTCGGCCCCGGCGCGTTTCCCGCCGGTATTCTCGTGCTCCTGACCGCGCTGAGCCTTGTTCTCATCGTGCAGGGGTTCCGCCGCTCCCCCGTTAAAGTCTACTGGCCCGAATCCAAGGTTTTCAAGAAGATCCTCGCCTTCATCGGCTTGTTCTACCTATACCTGGTTACCCTGACTGGACTCGGCGAGCTCTTCTTGAATATGGAAAATCCGCCCTTTCAGGCTAACGGGGCATTCAGCATCAGCACCTTCCTCTTCCTCCTCATAGCGCTTCCACTGCTGGGCAGACGCAAGCCCATCGAGATCCTGTCCGTAGCCGTCCTGACGACGGCGGTACTCGTCTTCGCTTTCGGCTGGTTCTTTCAGGTTCTGCTCCCCTAGCCGCCCGGAACTCCTTTACAGATAATCTCTATGACGGATTGGAGAGGATTTATGTTAGCGAACATTCTTGACGGCATCATGAACGCCATTTCCATGGGCTCCCTGCTGGCAAACCTTATGGGCGTCACCCTTGGCATCATCTTTGGCGCGCTTCCAGGACTTACCGCAGCCATGGGGGTGGCCCTGCTTATCCCCCTAACCTTCGGTATGCCCGCCGTGGAAGCCTTTTCCGCGTTGCTCGGCATGTATGTGGGAGCCATTTATGGCGGCTGCATCACCGCCATTCTCGTCGGCACGCCGGGTACTGTGTCCGCCGCCGCGACCATGCTTGAAGGCCCCGCCCTCACGGCCCGCGGAGAATCCCGCCGGGCTTTGGACATGGCTACCATAGCCTCCTTCGTCGGCGGCATCGTCAGTGCTCTGGCTCTGATTTTCATCGCTCCAATGCTGGCCCGGGCGGCCATGTCCTTCGGCGCTCCCGAATATTTCGCGGTGGCCGTGTTCGGCCTTACCGTGGTGGCCTCGCTGTCGTCCGGGCATCTCGTCAAAGGGCTCATTTCCGCGCTTGCGGGCCTGTTCCTCGCCACTATCGGCCTCGATCCCGTAACGGGGGACATGCGCAATACCTTCGACAACCCCAACCTCTTCAACGGCCTGTCTCTGGTTCCCGTGCTTGTCGGCTTATTCGCCGTCTCTCAAGTGCTCGTAACCGTTGAAGACGTTGTCCGTGGCGTGTCCCTTAAGGAAAGCACAGTATCGAAGCGCGGCATCTCGCTCAAGGATTTGACGGGCAACGTCGTGAACTTCATCCGTTCCTCCGTCATCGGCACGCTTATCGGCATCATCCCGGCTACGGGCGTCAGTGCGGCATCCTTCCTCGCCTATTCGGAGGCCAAACGTTTTTCCAAGACGCCGGAAATGTACGGCAAGGGCTGTGTGGAGGGCATCGCCGCAACGGAATCCTCCAACAACGCGGTATGCGGCGGCGCGCTGATCCCTCTCCTGACCCTCGGGGTGCCCGGAGACATCATTACCGCCATCATGCTCGGCGCGCTCATGATTCAGGGGCTCACCCCCGGCCCGCTCCTGTTCGTGGAACATCCCGTTACCGTATACGGCATCTTCGCCGCCTTCATCATCGCCAACATTATGATGCTGGTGTGCGGGCTCATTGCAGTACGCGGCGCGGGCAAGATCATTGCCATCCCCGGCGCCGTGCTCATGCCCATCGTCATCACCCTGTGCGTGGTCGGCGGCTATGCGGTCAACAACTCCACCTTCGACCTGCTTGTCGTGGCCATCTTCGGAACGGTCGGCTACCTGATGATCAAGTGCGACTTTCCCCAGCCGCCGCTCCTGCTCGCCATGATCCTCGAGCCCATCGCCGAAGCCAATTTCCGCCGGGCGCTTACGATTTCCCAGAACGACTACAGCATCTTCTATACCAGCCCTGTGGCCTGCATCATTCTGCTCGTCAGTTTGCTCGTCCTCCTCAAGCCCATTTACGACGACTTCCGCGCCGGTCGCAAGACAGCGGCGTAATCCTCAAAAGGAGCCTCAGCTATGGAACTTTCTCAATGTAAGGAACGGCTTGATGCATGGTTTTCCGATAAGGAACCGGAAATGCTCTCCATGCTGGAACGCATCGTCAACATGGATTCCTTCACCAACGATGCCGCCGACGTGAACAAGGTAGGCGAAGTGGTGACAGGATGGCTTGCGGAGGCCGGTTTCCACACGGCAAAACTTCCGAAAAAGCCCGCACCGGCTGACGAGCAGTGGATGAATGGCCTTGGCAATGTCTTCTCGGCGCGTACCCATTCTGTGGAATGCGGACCCGGCGTGGCCTTTATTGGGCATATGGACACCGTCTTCCCTGCGGGTACGGCGGGGGCGCGTCCTTTCCGGCTTGATCGTGCGGCGGATCGCGCCACGGGTCCCGGCGTGACTGACATGAAGGCCGGTATTGTCCAAAACATGTTTGTCGCCAGAGCCCTCAAGGAACTCGGCCTGATGGACGTCCCCATGACGCTGACGTTCTCGCCCGACGAGGAACTCGGTTCCCCTTCCACAACCCCCATTCTGGGAGAGCAGCTCAACGGCGCGCAGGCCGTCATCTGTACCGAACCGGGCTATCCCGGCGGCGGGGTGACGCTGGAACGTAAAGGTTCAGGCCACATGTTCCTTGAAATCATGGGGATATCCGCCCACGCGGGGCGCTGTTATCAGGACGGCGCTTCCGCCATCCTCGAACTGGCCCACAAGATCCTCGCTTTCGATGCCTATGTGGATCTTGACCACGACACCACGGTCAACACAGGGCTCGTCAACGGCGGAACGTCTGCGAACTCGGTCGCTCCCAATGCTTCCGCACGCATCCATATTACGTTCAAGACGCTTGAAGCCGGACGGAGACTGGCTGAAGCGCTCCGCGCTGAAACCGCAAAGAACCATATCCCGGGCACGAGTTCACACATCAGCGGCGGCGTACGCCTTCCTCCGCTTGTCCCCACTCCCGGCGTCATGAAGCTTTTTTCCCTGGCTGAACAGGCCGGGGAACTCATCGGGTATTCCGTCCACTCGGCACCCTCCAAGGGGACGGCTGAGTCCGGTTATTGCTCCAGCGTCCTCGGCGTTCCGGCGATATGCAGCATGGGGCCGGAAGGCTCCAACCTGCATTCCGCGGATGAATACATGATTCCGTCTACCTTTGTTCCCCGGTGCAAACTCGCGGCGCTCACGGCCATTCAGGCCGCACGGGCATTCGCACCCGCCGCGAAGGTTTCCCTGTAACCTTTACCCTCGCAAGGAAGAGACCATGAAGAAGCTTCAAGCCCTGTTTTGCGCCCTCCTCGTCTGCACCCTGCTGCTGTCCGGCCTGCCTCGCACCGCTTCCGCCGCGTATCCCGATCGGCCCGTTACCATCATTATCCCGTTCGGCCCCGGCGGAGCCGTGGATATCGCAGCCCGCATCCTGGCCGAGTACTTTCAAAGCAAGCACCAAATCACGCTGAACATCGTCTGCAAGGCCGGCGGCGCGGGGGCCCCACCGACGGCACCAACGGAACGACCATTACCCCCGGCCCGTGGAATATCAGCAAAATGCTCGAAGCCATCGACGCCATGCCGGTGAACATGGGCATCCTCGGCAAGGGGCACGCCTACAACAGCGTTCCGCTGGTCGAACAGATCGAGGCCGGCGCGTGCGGCTTCAAGGTGCATGAAGACTGGGGTGCCATGCCCTCCATGATCCGGGCCGCCCTGAGCGTCGCCGACGACATGGACGTTCAGGTTTCCGTCCACACCGACACCTTGAACGAATCCGGCTATGTGGAAGACACCATCGACGCCATCGCGGGCCGCGTCATCCACACCTTCCATACGGAAGGCGCGGGCGGCGGCCACGCTCCCGACATCCTGCGCGTGGCGAGCCATCCCAACGTGTTGCCCAGCTCCACAAACCCGACGTTGCCTTTCGGCATCAACACCCAGTCGGAACTGTTCGACATGATCATGGTTTGCCATAACCTGAACCCCAACGTGCCTTCCGACGTTTCCTTCGCCGAAAGCCGCGTACGCGCCGAAACCGTCGCCGCTGAAAACGTGCTGCACGATATGGGCGTCATCTCCATGATCTCCAGTGACTCGCAGGCTATGGGCCGCGTGGGCGAAAACTGGCTGCGCGTGATCCAGACGGCCGACGCCATGAAGGCCGCCCGCGGCAAACTCCCCGAAGATGCGCCCGGCAACGACAACTTCCGCGTCCTGCGCTATGTGGCCAAGCTGACGATCAACCCCGCCATCACGCAGGGCGTCAGCCACCTCATCGGCTCCGTGGAAGTGGGCAAATACGCCGACCTCGTGCTCTGGGAACCGCAGTTCTTCGGCGCCAAGCCCAAGATGGTGATCAAGGGCGGCATGATCAGCTGGGCCAACATGGGTGACCCCAACGCCTCCCTGCCCACGCCGCAGCCCACCTACTACCGCCCGATGTTCGGCGGCATGGGCCTTGCCAAGCCCCGCACCCGCATCACGTTTGTTTCGCAGGCCGCTATGGGACGGAACGTCCGCGAAAAGCTCGGCCTGCGCAGCTGCGTCGAACCCGTGTGCAACATCCGTGGCCTGAACAAGCACGACATGGTGCGCAACGGCAACCTGCCGAAAATCGAAGTTGATCCCGAAACCTTCGCGGTCAAGGTCGATGGCGTGCACGCCACCGTCAAACCCGCCCAGAAGGTTGCCCTCGGCCAGCTCTACTTCTTCAGTTAAATGTTGAAAGACTGGGGGAAGACGCTTTTGGAAAAAAGTGCCCTCCCCCAGCCCCCACCTGTAAGAACTTTGAAGGGTGGGGAGGCTGCTCGAGATGAGTCCGTTCCGACGGACTCCCAAACAATTCCCCGACGCCTTTGGAGCCGCCGGGATACGGCTGCAAGGCCGTGTTGCGGCAGCTCCAAGGGAGCCGGGAAATCATTGCCCCGGTGGTCCTTGTCGCCGGAGGCATCACAATAAAGGAAAACCCATGCAGCTTGTAGAAAATGTACTTGGCAACAGCAACGATCCCGCGTGGAAGGCCCGCTTGGCCGACGCCACCATCGATACACTCGAACTCAGCCAATGGGACGCTCAGAAAAACAGGCTCCGCAAGGATACCCGCAATGGACAAGCCATCGCGGTATCCCTTGACCGCAACGCGTTCCTGCACGACGGCGACATCCTCCTTTGGGACGAAAAAACGAAACAAGCCGTCATCTGCAAAATCGACCTGTGTGAGGTGCTTATCATCGATCTGAGCGGCCTCCAGAAGCTGCCCGCCGATCAGCTCATCGAGCGCTGCGTCCAGCTCGGACATGCCCTCGGCAACCAACACTGGCCAGCCATTGTACAGAACGGCTTCGTGTACGTGCCCATGGCGGTGAACCGCCTCGTCATGAATTCGGTCATGAACACACATCATTTTAAAGACATCACCTTCCGCTTTGCGCCCGGTTCCGAGATCGTGGATCTCCTCGAACCTACGCAGGCCCGCCGTTTGTTCGGCGGAACGGAGCGCCCCATGGACGGCGGTCACACCCACGCGTCTCCCGACGGACATGCGCACCACCATGACCATCACCACACGCACGCACACGAAGGACATTGCCACGACGGCCATTGCCACAACTAAGGCCCCGGAGCATACCGTGAAAAATATTCTTTCCCTCTCCAGAATGATGCAGTTCGGCGACTCCATGCTCCCCGTGGGGGCCTTCGCCTTTTCGAACGGCCTGGAATCGGCCGTCCAGAAAGGCGTGGTCCACGATGCCGAAACCTTGCGTCAATATACGCATACGGCTCTCGAGCAGGCGGCGAAAGGCGATGCCGTGGCCGTCGTTTGGGCGACGCGCGCGGCCCTCGCCGGGGATCTGGAAGATCTGATCCGCGTTGACCGTGAGGTCCTGTGCCGCAAGCTCAACGAAGAAACCAGGCTTATGGCCACCCGCATGGGCCGCAAGCTCGCGGAAATGGGGGCGGACATCACCGAGAATCCCCTCGTCATCGGCTGGCGGGACGCCATCAAGGACGGCAGGGCTCCGGGGACCTATCCGGTCTCCCTCGCCGTGCAGTTCGTGGCAATGGGCCTCTCCACGCAGGAGAAGCTCGACACCGGAACGCTCGACGAAGTCCTCACCGTCCACCAGTACGGCGTCGCCATGACCATCCTGAACGCATCCATGCGCATCATGCGCATCAGCCATATTGACATGCAGCGCGTGCTCTACAGCCTGACGCGGGATTTCGACGCCATGTGCCGCACCGCCATGCGGACGCCGCTGGAACAGATGTCCAATTACGCTCCCATGACCGACATCCTCGCCGCCAGCCACGTCAAGGCGCACGTGCGTCTGTTCATGGGCTGATCCGGCCATCCGTTCCAGAAAGCTCCTCCACCTCTTTTTTGAAAAGGAATACGCAATGAAAAAAATCACTCGCATCGGCGTGGGCGGCCCGGTCGGCTCCGGCAAGACGGCCATCATCGAAGCCGTCACCCCCGTTCTTATCCGCAGAGGCATCAAGCCGCTCATCATCACCAACGACGTGGTCACCACCGAAGACGCCAAGCACGTCCAGCGTGAACTGGACGGCATCCTTGAAGCCGAAAAAATCGTGGGCGTGGAAACCGGGGCGTGCCCGCACACCGCCATCCGCGAGGACCCGAGCATGAACCTCGCCGCCGTGGAAGAACTGGAAAGCAAGTTCCCCGACAGCGATCTCATCTTCATCGAGAGCGGCGGCGACAACCTCACCCTGACCTTCAGCCCGGCGCTGGCGGACTTCTTCATCTACGTCATCGACGTGGCCGCTGGGGACAAGATCCCGCGCAAGAGCGGCCCCGGCGTATGCCAGTCGGACATCCTCGTGATCAACAAGGAAGACCTCGCCCCTTACGTCAAGGCCAGCCTTGAAGTCATGGACCGCGATTCCAGGAAGATGCGCGACGGCAAGCCCTTCATTTTTACCAATTGCATGACAGGCAAGAACATCGAAGAACTCACGGACATGATCATCCGTGACGCCCTGTTTGATTTCAAGCCCGCCGAAAAGACGGCCTAGGAGGTTGCCCATGAGTCAGCTCAGCAGCCGCGCCCGTGTCGAGCTCGCCAAGGCGGCCCTTTCGCGGATCGGGCTCGAATCTCCGGAACTGCGCCCCTATCAGGATGAGCCGGCGCAGATGCCCAGCGGCACGGTCGGCAAAGACGGGTACCTGCGGCTTGAGTTCGCCGATCGGGGCGATCGCAGCGTGATGGCGTTTATGGATCGGCGAGTGCCGTTCCTTGTCCAGCGCGCGCTGTACTGGGACGAGGCCATGCCGCAGATGCCCTGCATATTCATCATCACGACAACGGGTTGCGTATTACAGGGCGACCGGATGGCGTTGGAGATCGAGGTCGGCAAGAACGCGCAGGCCCACGTCACCACGCAGTCTGCGACCAAGGTTCATATGATGAATGCCAACTACGCCTCGCAGCTGCAGGACATTGTCGTGGAGGAAGGAGGCTATCTGGAGTACATGCCCGATCCGCTCATCCCGCACCGTACTTCGCGCTTCCTCAGCAAGACCCGGCTTTCCGTCGCGGAAACCGGGAGCCTGCTCTACGCCGAAGTGGTGCTGCCGGGGCGGAAATACCACCATGAAGACGAAATGTTCGGATTCGACCTCTACTCTTCGACCATTGAGGCCACCCGCCGCGAGAGCGGCGAAAAGCTGTTCGTGGAGAAGTTCATCATAGACCCGCGCGAAACGGATCTGTCCCGGACCGGAATCATGAACGGCTATGAGGTGTTCGGCAATGTCATCCTCATGACCACGAAGGAAAAGACTATGCAGGTGCGCGAGGCTGTAGAGGCCGGCGTGGATCGGGAGGCGCGCCTCGCCTACGGGGCGTCCCTGCTCCCGGGAGAATGTGGGCTGATTTTCAAGGTTCTCGGCATGACCTCGGAATCGGTCCGGGGCAAAATCCGGGAGTTTTGGCAAATCGCGCGCAAAGCCGTCGCCGGGCGGGATCTGCCGCAAGCCTTCCTGTGGCAGTGACGCGGACCGATAGGAAGCTCCGACGGACACTGGCGGCGGTTTCCGCCGCCCGCGTCCGGACGCCCGCTCCAACAAGCGGGCTCCTCCTTTTCTGCCGCAAGGCCACCATTCAACCCGGCAATCATCCGGAGGAAAACATGAACGCTGTCGCCAAAGACTCACCCAACCCGTGGAACGCCCTCGCGTCCCAGAATCCGGTCGTGCACTTCATTGACGTCTGCCTGCGCGGTGCCGGGCAGGTCATGTTCCAAAACAACCCGCTGACCGGGTTGTTTTTCCTGGTCGGCATCTTTTGGGGCGCCTACTCCGCGCATATGATTTCCGTAGGCATCGGCGCGGTGCTCGGGACGATCATGGGTACGCTTACCGCTTACGCTCTAAGAGCCCCCAGAGAGAACATCAACATGGGATTGCACGGCTATAACGGCATCCTCGTAGGTTGCGCGCTGCCGACCTTCTTTGCGGCCACGCCCCTGCTGTGGGGGTACATCGTGGCGGGCTCGATCTTTTCCACCGTCCTGATGATGGCCGTCTCCAGCATGTTGCGGACGTGGAAGGTTTCGGCCATGACCGGCCCCTTCGTCATCACCACATGGTTCCTGATGCTTGCCGCCTACAATTTCGGCAACATTCAGATCATCAGCCTTCCGCATCCCGCCATCTCTGTGCAGCCCGCAGCGTCCGACCTGTTCGCCCTAAACATGGAACAGTTCTGGAGGGCGGCGTTCGCCGGCGTATCACAGGTGTTCCTGATCAACAACGTGATCACGGGCATCCTGTTCCTCATCGGCCTTGCGGTGAGTTCCATCTGGGCGGCGGTATTCGCCTTCGTAGGCTCCATCATCGCCATTTGCACGGCTCTCATCCTAGGCGGCGGCTCCACGGCCATCATCGCGGGGCTGTTCCAGTTCAGCGCGGTGCTGACCGCCATCGGCCTTGGCACAACCTTCTACAATCCCAACTGGCGGGTCGTCTGCTACACCTTCCTCGGCACCGTGTTTACCGTGGTGGCGCAGGGTGCGCTCAACGTGCTGTTGAACGTTTATGGCATTCCGACCCTGACCTTCCCCTTTGTGGTCGCGGCATGGATTTTCCTGCTGCCCAACATCGATCTGCTCCCGAAGAACTATCAGAGCTGATCATCCTCAACCTCAACAAGGAGTAGCCATATGCTTTCCCTCAACACGGGCGATACAGGTTTTGTTATGCTCTGCACCGCGCTGGTGTGCATGATGACGCCCGCCCTTGCGCTGTTTTACGGCGGCATGGTCCGCAAAAAGAACGTGCTGACCATCATGATGCAGAACTTCATTTCCATGGGCGTTACGGCCATCATCTGGATTTTCGGCGGGTTCAGCCTCGCTTTCGGGCCGGATGTGGGCGGCCTGTTCGGCGACATCAGCTACCACTTCGCGCTGGATAAGGTGGGGATCGCTCCGAGCCCCGTCTATGCGAGCACTGTGCCTTTCATCCTGTTCTTTGCTTACCAGCTTATGTTTGCCGTCATCGCTCCGGCGCTGATCACGGGCGCGTTCGCCGGGCGGCTGAACTTCCGCGGCTACCTGAAGTTCCTCATCTTGTGGATGATCTTCATCTACATTCCCGTCTGCCACTGGATTTGGGGCGGCGGCTTCCTCGCCAAGATCGGCGTAATGGACTTTGCGGGCGGTATCGTGATCCACGTCAGCGCCGGTTTTGCGGCGCTTGCCTCGGTCATTTTCCTCGGACGGCGTGACGACATGAAGCCCGGCGAGCCGACCGTACCCAACAACCTGCCGCTGGTCGCCGTGGGTGCCGGCCTCTTGTGGTTCGGCTGGTTCGGCTTCAACGCGGGCGGCGCATACGCCGCCGACGGCCTGGCCGCCTATGCCTTCACCAACACGACCATCGCCGGTTCCATCGCCATGATCGTCTGGATGCTTTACGACTGGCATTATGACCGCAAGCCTTCCTTCTCCGGCGTGCTCGTCGGCGCCGTGGCCGGCCTCGCCACCATTACCCCCTGCGCCGGGTACGTGGAACCGTGGGCCGCGATCATCATCGGCGCCGTGGGCTCCTCCGTATGCTACTACGCCAAGTATGTGCAGGAACGCCTCGGGTTCGACGATGCGCTCGAAGTATGGCGCGCCCACGGCATGGGCGGCGTCACCGGCGCCCTGCTCCTCGGCATTCTCGCCAGCAGCAACATCGACAAGGTGAACGCCAGCATCCATCAATTCCTCATGCAGCTCCTCGGCGTGATCATCGTGGCGGTCTACTCCTTCGTTGTGACCATCATCATCTTCAAGGTCATCAGCGCGTGGGGGCCGATCCGGGTCACCAAGGAAGAGGAAGAGGCGGGGCTTGATGAGTCCTTGCACGGCGAAGAAGCCTACAAGATGTAACTCTCAAAGGCCGGGCCAGCTCCCCGGCCTTTTTCGAAAGGAAACAACATGACTGAATTGGCCGGAACACTTTGGGTCGCGGGCGGAGGCGCGCTCGGCGCTTACTGCCGCTTCCAGATCTCCGCGTGGTTCGCCGCATGGCTCGGCAAGGGGTTCCCCTACGGTACCCTATTTGTAAACGTGCTCGGTTCTTTTATTATGGGACTGCTTGTAGGGGCAATCAAGATGAATGCCGTTCCCTTTATCCCGTGGCACGATTTCATTGGCGAAGGCTTTCTCGGAGCACTGACCACGTTTTCCACATTCTCCATGGATACGTTCGCCGCCTTCCGCGACGGGCAGCCCGGAAAGGCCATCGCCAACGTCGTCGTCAATATGGTCCTGTGCCTCTGTGGGACCGCTTTCGGCTTTTTCCTGATGGTTCAGTAGGAGGAAGGCATGTCGTATATCGAAAACACCATTGCTGTCCTGTGCGGCGGCGCGGCGGGGGCGGTCTGCCGCTTCAAGCTGAATGCCGCGATCATGAGCGGCCTGACCCTGGCCTTCCCTCTCGGCATCCTCTGCATCAACGTGCTCGGCGGTTTTCTCATGGGCCTGCTGCAAGGAGCCATGAAACGCAGCGGAAAACCGTTCACGGTGGGATACAGCCTGCTTGGAACCGGCTTCCTCGGCGGTTTCACCACCTTCTCCACCTTCTCGCTCGATACGTTTAACCTCTACCATACCGGCGATCTCATGCTCGCAGGTCTGAACATTCTCCTCAATGCCGTAATATGCATCTGCGCCGTGTGGGCTGGCTACCGCATTGTCTTCCCACGCACCGCCGCCGCATAAGGAAACTCTGCCTTCCCTCTCAGGAGAATAGAGGCAAAGACCCGGTCATTGGCCGGGTCTTTGTTTTAAGCCTGTTCCCAACGCTCAATCTAAGGAACAGAGGGATAAACCGTTTTGAGAAAGCCATATTAACGAAAGCCCCAAAAGAAACTCGTGTGACTTCAATAGATTAAATACCGTTAACCACTCCAGTTCCCGGCATTCGTGCAACGTTCTTATTCCGCCGTTTCCAGTCCCGCGCGTTCAGCGCAAGTACTCACCCTCTGCTCTTGCGGATTATCGTCCGCGAACCAACACACCATCAGCGGAGGACAAAATAACATTATCGGAGGCACGGATCATGCGCACGGAGACAACTGTGGACTTGCCGAGGCGCCCAAAGGTACCAGCTACCACGCAAGCGGCGTTATTGGCTTTGCTCAACGCTCTCACATCTCGGCTGAGTACGAACTCCCCACCCTGCTCTTGAATAAAAATAGAGTCTTGCCGAGTACGTATATCGACAACGGTAAATCCCTGCTGTGAAAGGCGTGACCCCACGATGTCCCCAAGCAGCCTTCCCACCGTCGAAGACTGGGTCAAATTGTCCACATCCGCGAAACTGGCAACAATGACCGTCTCCCCTTCATTGAGGGGAGCATGTAGATTTTTGATGAGGCCGTCCGCAAGCTCGTATCCGACCGTTACGATATCCGTCCTCGACATCTCCGCTTGGGAAAGCTGCGGAGGAACCTGCTTCATCTCATAGTGGCTGTCCGTACAACCACATAAACAAAAAAGAGCAAGCCCAAACACACAGATCTTTGCAGTATTCATGCTAATTCCCTACGCTTCTGTATGTTTTGGCCTGCATGGGCTGCTCCTTTCCTCTATATGGCGGACGTTCCCAATATTGGTCGGAATCTTTCGCACGCATGTAGAAAAGACCTGAATAATCGTAGGTTACGGCCCCATCCACTGCCCCTGTAATATTTATGAGGACTTCGGTATCAATAGGGTACTTTGGAGTGGCCATATCCAGTAAATTCGCCGCCTCACCTAAAAGCCCGGCTCCCGCGGCACCAACAACCGGCCATGAACTCGGCCGGTTCTTGATAATGTAGCCAGCGCCGATTCCGCCTCCCGTAATCGCGGCGATGGTCCCCGGGTAAACATGAATGGTCTGCCGGGGTTCACTATACTTAATGATCTGAACACCCCAATCAATGCAGAGGGAGCCTTCACGGGCTCCGCTGAGCCACGCCCCGGAAGCAGCTACCTCATGCCGAAGAAGTGTCGTAAAGGCTCGTCCGAAAGGAGAACGATCCTGTTCTGAGACATAGACGGAACTTCCAGTGGTGAGCTGCATCTCTTTAACGATTTGCTGGGCAAGGATGCGCCAGTGATCGGCGGCCTCAAGGGTTTGTTGCCCTGTTACAGGCCGGGCGACGGGTTGAGGCGCAAGGCTGCATCCCCAAGCGGTCAAAGTGAGCAACATGCTCATAAGACACAAAAAATATTTCCACATACCCGTCCTCCTGCATGTGGTCCATCACTATAATAGTTTACTCCTCAATTCAAGTTTTTATATAAGCTATTACATATTAAACGTGGTGTACCAAATGATACCGCCGAATATAAGATGTCATATGGACACAAAAGGAAAACTGATACTGCACGTGACCGTCTCCTATCCGTTCAGCTGTCTATGGCTTTCGTGCTTTCAGCACTCTTTTCTAGTACTGAGCCAGTGAAGAGCGGACCTTTAAAAACATAATAAAACAAAACAGTTCACACAAATAAACTGCTATCAATCTTGCCCACCATCATTTTCCTTATACATGGGCATCCATGCCGCATTGGCCCATTCCTCATGAATCCGCTTGCCAGAAGGGACGGAGGCATCAGGATACAACCATGCTGCAAGCTCGGCGAGGCCAACAAGATAACGAGGCCCGCTTGCGATATCCGAATCGAGGATATACACGCGATTCTCTTTGACGGCATCGAGCAGCTGCCAGTTGTCCCGTTCCAAGACACTGCGCAAGCATTCATCGGTTCTCCGGGTGTCCTCTTCGGCATTCCGTTTGCCCAGGAGAATGCTCTTCACAAAACACTGCGGATTCCTTTCAAGAACCCATTCGGAATCCACCTGCATGGAGCGTATGCCAATATCATCGGCAAGGTTGTTTGCCCCCGCCATCTGCGTCAGATCATACAGGCCTGAGCCCGGCCCCGCTATTCTCAAGGGCGTGAAATGCTCCGCCAGCACAGTTGGCTTTGGCTGACCGGCTATGCTTTTTTGTATCTGCTCCGTCCAACGTGCCACCCATTCCCAATAGGCTTCCGTGCGCCTTTGCGCTTCCGGGCCCAAAATCGATGCGAGCGTCCGCATCTCTTCAGGCAATTTTCCGGGCTCCGTCAGATCAAGCCGCAGTACGGCGATCCCCAAAGGTTCCAACTGCCGTTCCAGTTCCGGGCCTGGATTAGTTTTCCATGCAAGGATAACGTCCGGGCGAAGTTCCGCGATCACTTCGAAATTCGGCATGAAGCCGCGCCCTACGCTTGGCAATCTCGCCACTTCGGGAAACTGTGCCTTTCGGGTCTTCGTGTGCTCCGTGATTCCGACGAGCGTGTCTATTCTCTCCATAATCCGGATACATTCGACGCCGGAAGCGGAGAGCGACACGACTCTGCGAACCGGAACGGGAATATGGACGCTTCTTTCCAAGGAATCCGTAACGACGGTTTCCGGACCTTGTGCCCAAGTCGCCGAACACATCGCCAAAACAAGAACGGCGAACCATCCCAGAATGCGGTTCACAATATATCCTTGAGCGTACGCACCAGCGTATCCGCCTCGAGTTCTTCAAGGTACATATATTCGGCTTCCAAGCCTTCAGAAAGCGTCTTTGCCATTGCAAACTGGACGAGGCCTTGCCGCTCCACATCGATCACCAAGGAATGAGTGCGGCCATCGGCGGCAATACGCCGGGCGGCCTCCAGCGCAACGGGCATGGGTTTCATCCCGTCCGGTGCGGCGTTCGCTCTTCCATCGGAAAGGACAAGCAGAATAGGTCTGGTATCGGGATCTTTCCGAAGCTGGTTCCTGATGATGCGATGGCTTTCCTCAAGTCCCGACGCAAGGGGAGTCCTCCCCCCCGTGGGCAGCTCCTCCAGCCTCCGGTAGGCCTGCTCCACACTCCCCGTGGGTTCCAACAGGACTTCGGCCTGTTGGCCGCGAAAAGCGATAAAAGCCACTTTATCCCGCTTCTGGTAGGCGTCCATAAGAAGAGACAGCACGGCACCCTTGGCTTCCTCCATACGTCTGGCCGCCCCCATTGAGCCGGAAGCATCCACGGAAAAGACGATCAGGTTGCCGATTTTCTTTTCGCGGCGTCTGGTGCGGATATCCTCAAGGGTAATGACGGGGCGGGTCCATCCTCCCTCGCCGACGCGGTGGCGCAAGGCTGCGGCTCGAAGCGTCGCATCCCACGCGATATCGGCATACTTCATTTCACTCCCCACGAGAGGAAGGCTTCCTACAGTCCTCCCTGCCTTTTGCAGCGTGGCCGTACGGGAGCGCCGTCCTGTTCCTTTGCGTTGCACCCGATCTTTTCTCAGCCGGATAGGCTTGATCGTAAACGGATCTCCAATGGCAAAGACCTGCTCCACATCTCCCAGCCCTGCTGCTCCTGAGCTGTTGGCCTGAGGGGGCAACAGCGGAACTGTATCAAAAGGCTGCTCCTGTGAATGGGAGTGCTCTCTTTGTTCGTCTCCATCCGTCTCGCGTCTGGACTGCTCCTGTTCTTGCGAGGGGGAACGTTCGTTCCGCTCTTGCTCCTTCTGTTCCTGCGGGGGCGGGGGCGTTATACGGCGCCGGTGCGCCAGCGCCAACTCCGCCGCCTCCAACACGTCTTCTTCCCGAACATCCAGCCTTCCGGCCAGTGCCGCGAATGCGCGGGCCGTCCGCTCCAGAGCCAGCTCACCACGATGCCCGGCGCAATGCGCTTCAGCGGCAAGCTCCGCCATCCGTTTCAGCAAAAGCCGGGGGATACGGACTTGCGCGACGAGCCGCTGCGCCTCCCGGATGCGGACGGCAAGCGCGGCCTCCCGTTCCGCGTACTGAAGAAGAAATCCTTGCGGATCTGCGTCAAACCGCTCGCGTAGCCGCAAGACCTCCAGCCGTTCTTCCACGTCGCCGGGCGCGGATACCGAAACCGCCAGCCCGAAGCGATCCAGAAGCTGGGGCCGAAGCTCTCCCTCTTCCGGGTTCATCGTACCGACAAGCACGAAACGCGAAGGATGTTCTGCGGAGATGCCTTCCCGCCGGATCCGGTTCACGCCCTCGGAGCAGGCTTCGAGGATGACGTCCGCCACATGATCAGGAAGCAGATTGACTTCATCTATATACAAGATACCACGGTGCGCGGCTGCGAGCAGTCCGGGCTGAAGGACACGCACACCCTCGCGGAACGCCGCTTCCATGTCCAGGCTTCCGGCTACCCTGTCTTCGCTGGCGGACAAGGGAACATCCGCCAGCTGGGGCGCAAAGGCCACTGATGGCAGCGCCCCCTTCCGTTTTTTCCCCGCGCAGGAGGGGCAAAGCCATTCTTCCGGGGCAAGCGGATCACAGTGCCACGGGCAGCCCGCAACAGCTTGAGATTGTGGCAGAAGCGAAGCCAGACCACGCACAGCCGTGGATTTCGCCGTTCCTTTTTCACCCCGCAGCAACACGCCGCCAATGCTCGGCAAAACGGCATTGGCGAGCAAGGCGCGCTTGATCTTTTCCTGCCCTACAAGGGCGGTGAAAGGAAACACCCGCCATTTGCCGGACATCACCGCACCGCCTTCGCGGACCCGACATTCTGAAAAGGCTTTCTCCTCATCCTGTGCGGCAGAACCAGCCGGGCCGCCTGCATGACATCTTCTCTGGCGGCCTCGCCATCCCCACGCCATGCGGCGATGGCCTTGACGGTTTTCAGCATGACGATATCCGCTCTGTGCCCGTCCACTTCCGTTTCAATAGCAAGTTCGACAATGGCGCGCATGACATCTTCCGGAACAGCGACGCTCCCGAGTTTCCGTCTGGCGGCGACGATCCGTTCGGCTATCTCGTTTTCCCGTTCCTGCCATGCGGCACGGAAGCCCACCGGATCATCTTCAAAGGCCGCACGGCGCGTCATCACCTGAAGCCGCGCTTCCGGTTCCGCCATGCCCCTGACCTCCACGCACAGCCCGAACCTGTCGAGAAGCTGCGGGCGGAGTTCCCCTTCTTCCGGGTTCATCGTTCCAACAAGTACAAAACGGGAAGGATGCGACCAAGAAACGCCTTCTCGCTCGACCGTGTTTACGCCCATTGCCGCCGCATCCAGCAATACGTCCACAAGATGGTCATCCAGCAGGTTGATTTCGTCCACATACAGGATACCCCGGTTGGCATCCGCAAGGATCCCCGGTTCGAAACGCCGTCTGCCTTCACGGAGGGCCGTTTCCATATCCAGTGAGCCGACGACGCGATCTTCCGTGGAACCGACCGGCAAGTCGACCACACGAACCTGACGCGAAACGGATTCAAGAGCTTCCTGCTCCAGACACCACGGGCACAACGCGTCGCCGTGGGGGTCGCATCCGCAGGGACACCCATCCACCACGTCGATTTCCGGGAGAATCGCTTCCAGAGCCCGCACAGCCGTGGACTTGGCGGTCCCTTTTTCGCCTCGGATAAGTACCCCTCCGATGCCGGGATAGATCAGATTCAGCAACAGGGCCTGTTTCAGCTCCTCCTGCCCGACAATAGCGGAAAAGGGGTAACGCTGGCGAAGTGTCTTCATAGCTTCTCCTTCGATCTTACTGGTTGTTTCCGCGCACGACTTCCAGCGCCCGTTTCCATTCCGCCACATCGTCGGACGTGACGATGTCGATGGAGCCTCCCTGAAATTCCCCACCGAACGCCTCCGTACGGTCTTCCAGAGTTCCCTCTATATCCATGTAGGCCTCGCGCAATTCGGCGAGCACATCGGGATCGGCTTTCCATAAATGCCGGGCTTCGGCCTCAAGCAGCCGACGGGCGATTTCTTCCAGTGCCCACGGATTGTTTTCATCAAAAAAAGCCCGGGTTTCGGGATCCAGCACGAAGGTTTTGGCGATATCGTCGAAAATCCAGTCATCGACGGCCTGCGTGGTGGCTTCCCACCCGTACACGCGCCCGGTACGCTTGGAAATATCGCCCGCGCCCTTGTATCCGTGCCGCTTCATGCCCTCTATCCATTTGGGATTGAGCAAACGGGCCCGCACGACGCGGCGCACCTCATCAGTCAGATCGCGTACCTGCACCTGTTCGGGTTCGCGCGTGTCGCCGTAATAGGTTTTAACCTGCCCTCCCCGGAAGTGCGACGCCGCAGCCGTCATGCCGCCGTGCGTCCCATAGTAGCCGCAGCAGTTGAACAGATCGTGCTCGTCGCTGACCACCTTGTTGTAGGTGACATCTACTGTGGAGAGGCTGGCCTCCAGCGCCCTCGGGCGTTTGACCCCGAACGCGTCCTTGCCGTAGGCGTACCCGTTCCAATGGAGAAAAATATCCGCGAGATCGGCCTCCGTCTGCCATGCGGACGCGTAGACGGCGAGATTGACCCCGGCCTGATAGGTTCCCGGCTCCGAAGAAAAAATACGAAAGGTCGCGGAACGCCACGCATCGGGATCATCAGCTTCGATAGCCGCCAGACGTTCCTGCGTATGTTTGCGGACAAAGTTGCTTTCCAGAGGTTCATCTAGCGCGGCGACGGCCTGTACCGCCGCATCCAGCATGTGCATAGCCGCAGGGAAACTGTCCCGAAGCAGACCCGATACGCGGACGGTCACGTCAATACGCGGGCGGCCCAGCTCTTCCAGCGGGATGACGTCGAACCCTTCCACCATCCCGTTGCCCAACCAACGCGGAACCACTCCGAGAAGGTAGAGGAGCTGCCCCATCCCCTCGCCGTCGGCCCACATCATGTCGTTGCACATCCAGAACATGGCGACGTTCTCGGGGTAGCGCCCCTCTTCCTCCAGATGTTTGGCGATAAGCGCGCGGGCGAGGTTCTGCCCTACGCGCCACGCCGCACGGGTAGGCAGGCGTCGGGGATCAAGCGCATAGAAATTCCGGCCAGTCGGCAAAATGTCTTCACGCCCCCGCGTAATGATGCCAGAAGGCCCCGGCAACACATAGTTGCCCGTGAAGGCGCTCAGCAAAGAACCCGTCTCGTCCGTGGCCTCCATCCGTTCGATGATGCCGAGAATCCTCCGCCCCACCGAAACAAGGCCCCCCAGCGCGTCCGGCACGAGGCACGCATCCCCCAGCAGGGAGCGGATACATGCGGGGAGAACCTCCGGATCCGTACCCTCCATCAGTATTTCACATACGGCAACAAGCTGTTTTTCCACCTTTTCCAACAGGCTGGCATGGCTCTGCCCAAGGCGTTTGTCCACTCCTCCCGGTTCAGCAAGTAGTGTTTCAAGCTCGAACCCTTGGGCTGTGCACAACCTTTTCCGCAACGAGTCGGCCTGTCCCGCATCGTACCGGACAATGGACGCGATAAACTGCGCCCGCCGATTCCCCTGCGGCGTTTCCCCAAAAACGTGCATACCGTCTTCCATATGCGTATTGCGGAGAAGGCCGAGAGCCGCATGGATACGGGAGGCAAGGGTGGCGAAGTCGGGGGACGTTTCAGGAGAGACTTGCGATTCCAGATTGGCGGCAGCGATGCCTTCCCGGATCAGGTGTTCCAGCTGGTGCGCCCGGTTGGGATTCCCGGCGCGAGCCTGTTCCCATTCCCCAAGCAGGCGATCCAGCTCTTCCAATGCGTCGTAGAGGCCGCTCTGCACCATAACCGTCTGCATGTGATCGACTAGTTCCGCATAGCTCCGCCGCTTGGCGACAACACCTTCCGGAGGATTGTCGGAGTTGTAGATATAGACGTGCGGAACTTCATGCAGCGCAAGATCGGGGAAACAGGCACCGGACAGGCCGACGCTCTTCCCGGGAAGAAATTCAAGGTTGCCGTGCGTTCCCACATGCACCACGACATCCGCCCCGAAACCGTCCTGAAGCCAGCGGTAGGTCGCTATATAATGATGTGGAGGCGGCACGGAGGGATCATGCAATATTTTGCAGACCTGCCCGTCACACCGGGAGCCGGCGCATCCGCGCTTGGGCTGGATGCAAACCACGGCATTGCCCCAACGGACGCCGGTAACGAGGATATCCCCGTTGAGCACCATTGCGGCGGGGACACCGTTCATCGGTTCCCCCGGCGGATTGCCCCATGCCTCCGCAACCTTTTGCCTGACATTTTCCGGGTAGGCATCGAACCATCGCCGATAGGTTGCGAGATCCACATGGGCGAGTACCCCGCCCTTGGCCTCAATTTCCTGCACCGTCGTCCAACGGAATTCGGAAATCGCCTTGCGCTCCATGATGGTTTCGATGAGCGCCGCACCGGACTCGGGGACATCCACGGCATATCCGGCCTGCCGCATGGCCCGGAGGATACGGCTCACCGACTCCAGAGAATCCAGCTTGGCGGCTCCGCCTACGGATGCCTCCACGGACGCGCAGGGATCACTGTTCAAAAGAAAGGCGACCCGGCGTTCCGCCACGGGCTTATTTCTGAGACGCAGCCAGCGGGCGATGCGGGAGGCGAAACGCTCCACCCGTTCGGGATGGGGCGTACGGCGCTCGATTTCGGTTCCGCCCACGCCGGCCTGGGACAAGGTGCCGCCACCGAGGAAAAGCGGCTCAATGGCTCCTTCAAATTCGGGCATGGCGACGGCCCACGACACTTCGCTGTTCAGACCCTGCGGATCGGCTTCCCATTCCTCAAGTGTTTTTGAGGAAGCGAAAACAGGCTGGAAGATAGGCACGCCAAGTTCACGGAAAACGCGCACGCTTTCCCGCGCCGGGGAATCGTCTCCGACAAACGCGGGCATATTCCCACCGTTATTGGTGAAGTACGGCAAAAACTTGACGAGGGCCCCGATCCTGCTCCCGCTCTCCCCAAGAAAGACCTCACGTGACCAGATCGTCGCCCCCTTGTTGCCCGTCGACTTGTCCCGCAGCGTATTCGTAAAGGCCGGAAACACGCCCAAGCCCTTCGCTTCGAGGGCATGGACAAGTGCCGCTTCCACGTCGGGCATGTCGTTGACCCAGTAATGCCGACCGAACAGCAATCCGACCGTCCGTTCCGGATCCAAGCTCAGGCCGCGTTCACACGCATACCCCGCATACCACTCCAGATAGCCCCGCACCGTGGCAAAGGCGCGGACCGGCGCATCGGGATGCCAAAGCCCTTCCCAAGGAACGGGAACCGGTTCCGGAACCGCCGCGGCATTCGGCAACGCGTCCAGAAAACGGAACAGATTGCCGAGATTCTCCGCGCCGCCATAGGTCAGATAGCGATAAGCCGTCTGTGCCGTTTCGACGGGTACCGAGGACAACGCCCACGCAGCCGGATCGTAACTGACGCAGACCACCGGTACCGTCTTCCCTATCAGGCGGATGCCTTCATCAAGCTGATCCCACAGCGCGTCCGTTGTCCGAAACACGAAAAGCGCTGTGGCGGAACGCATGGTTTCAAGGCAGCGCTCCACGCCGTCCGGCTCCTCCAGCATACGGGAAGACAGGACGCGCACCGAGGGCATCCCAGGGCGAGAGGCTGCGGACATCAATGCGCCCACATGGCTGGACCAGGCGACACAGACAACGGACATGCATTCCTCCTGAAAAGGATACGGGAAGGGGCGCGGCAACACTCGCAGCCCCTTCCCTGTCATGTAATGGAGGGAGACCCATTACAATTTTTAGAACCCGGCCTCCAGACCAACGAAAAACATGTTGATCGGAACGCGGGAACCGTTCGTATAGCGGATTTCATCCTTCGAGGTGATACCTTGCATTTCGATGAAAGGTTCCAGCCAGTATCGTTCGTAATCAAACCGCTTGGACAGCTTGAACTCGCCCAGCCAGAAGTTGCCCTCGGCGATATCACCGTTGTCCGTCTGATCCTGCCAGATGCGGCCCAACCATGTGGCGCTGGCCTGCAACGTAAACCAGTCGGGATGTGAGAACGTAAACCCAAGGCTCGCCTTGCGCGTGGGAACATTGTGCAGATGGTTTCCCTGATTGGCTCCGGAGCGGATTTCCGGGCGCAGCGCGGTCCCTTCGGCAAAAAGCTTCAAATACTCGTTGTATTGGTAGTGGATGTTGGCTTCGATGCCGATGATGGTCACCTTGTCGATGTTTTCCTTTATCTTGATGTTGTAGCCGTCTTCCTTTCCCTTCGGGATGTTGGCGATGTAATCCTCGGCCCACGTCTTGTAGCCGGTCACATTCAGGGTCAGCCTGTCCGTGGGGTTGACGTCCACACCGACATCCCACGTCTTGGACAGTTCGGGTTTCAGGTCAGGGTTGCTCTTATAGCGGCTCGAACCGATGATGGAACCGCCAAAAAGATCGTTGAGCGTCGGCGCGCGGAACGCCTCACCGTAGTTGGACCGGAACACCACAAGGTTATCCCATGGGTCCACGCGTACGCCGAGCTTGGGAGAAAAACGCACGTTGCTGGCCGAAGCGAAATCCTGTTTGTCGGGATTCACCCTGTCATTGGTGTCTTGAAGGTATCCCTTGCTTCGCCAGTAGTCGTAACGAACGCCGGGTACGACGGTGAGCTTGCCGTCCCAAATCGATATTTCATCCTGAAGATAGCCACTCAGGTTCAGCTCCTTGCCGCCCTTCTGAGTATAGCGGGTCGAAGTGAAGTAGTTGGACTCCGAATCGAATTTTCCCCAAGAGCCAGCGACCCCGACCGTAAACAAATGCATGTCGCCAAGGGCAAACGTATTGCTTTGATCCCAAGAAACGGTCCGCATCCTGGAAGGGGCTTCGGACGTTTTGACCGTTTTGCTGGCGTTGTCATAATCGGACTTGGTGAAGTCGCCCCGAACGGAAAAACTGCTGTCCACTACGCCAAAATCCTTATGCAATCTGGCACCGATGCCCTGATGCCTATTGCTGTACAGGTTAAAGTCTTCGATGTGCCATCTACCTGTATTTTCAAAGGAGGACATTTCTCCATGTATGGAGAGATCCGCAGTTTCGTCAAAACGGTAATTCAACGCCAACGCCCCGTTGTAGTTCTCCATCTTCTCTCGGGCACTGTTGAATTCGTTCCGGTTTGAACTGGTTTTGGGACTGTGTTCCGGCAGGACGTTGAAACCGCGCGACTTCAACATGCTGCCGGAAATGGCGTAGCTGAATTTGTCGATGGCCCCGGTATGGTAGAGTTTGTTCTGCCATGTGTTGTAGCGTCCGAACTTGGTGCCGACCGTGGTTTTGAAACCTTCTTCCGTCGGTTTTCTCGTGATGATGTTGATGACGCCGCCCATCGCGCTGGAACCGTACAGCGCGGAAGCGGGCCCACGCACCACTTCGATGCGCTCCACGGTATCGAGGCTGATGGTGTCCCAGTTGAAGATATTGTTCCCCGCCGTCATAACAGGGAGGCCGTCCATAAGTACCAGGACGCGCCCGTTGACGTCGTCGCCGCCCATACCACGGATGATCACCTTATTCTGCGTGCTCGTACCATAAAAGGAACGTGCCGAATCGACGGTAACGCCCGGCATCGTGCGCATGACGTCCAACACGTTGTTGGCGGGCATCTTTTCGATCTGTTCGCGCGTCACCACGGAAACGTCTGCCGTCGTTTCACCAAGGCTGTGTTCCGTTTTGGTCGCTGTGACGACGACCGGCTTCATGGTCGCACTGACGGTTTCCTCCGCAAGTGCGCCTTGCGGGAACAAACACAGAGCCCCCAACAACGCGGCCAGACAGGTTCCTTGCTTCTTCACTGTTCCATGTCCTCTTCTTGAAAAATCCCTGAATGGGACGGAAAAACCGCCCCCTCCTCTGTCGTATCGGGAAACCACAGGGAAACCTGCGGATTGTCCGCGGCATGGAACGCGCGCATGGGAAGACCATAAACCGAGGCGATGCGTTCGCCCGTCAAAACATCCGCCGGAGCGCCGGAAGCCACGATCCCCCCATCCTTCATGAGGAGAATCGTATCGGCATAGCGGGCGGCAAGATTGATGTCGTGCATGGAAAGGATGACGCCCTTGCCCTGCTTCGTGGCAACACGGCGAGCCGTTGTCAGTACTTCCACCTGATGACGGAGATCCAGGCTGCTGGTGGGCTCATCAAGAAGCAGCCAATCCGTCTCCTGAACAAGAGCGCGGGCCAACGCAACCTTCTGGCGCTGCCCTCCGGAAAGGTTGGCAAGAGGACGCTCCGCGAGCGCATCCAGATTCAGCCGGGAAAGAACCGTCCCCGTCAACGCCACATCGGAAGGGGAAGGCCCCCACACAAACCACGGTTTGCGTCCAAGCAATACGAACTCAAATACACTGAGCGGAAAACGCAGGGACACATCCTGCGGGATATAGGCGAGCTTGCGGGCACGCCTCTGGGCGGTCATGCGTCCTATCGGCATACCCGACAGGAGCATTTCGCCAGAGCAAGGTTTCAAGATTCCCAGCAACAGCTTGAGGAGCGTCGTTTTTCCGGTTCCGTTGGGACCGAGAACGGCACAGATCCCACCGCTTCGAAACGTGAAGGAAAGGCCCTCAAGGAGGGGCCTCCCTGCCGGATAAGCAAAAGACAGATCGCGGAGTTCAAGCATGATTCTGCCCTTTCCGCATCAACAGCCAGAAGAAGAAAGGAACGCCGAGAAAAGAGGTCAAAATCCCGATGGGTATGATCTGAGGAGGGCAAATGTTTCTGGCGAGCACATCGGAAAAGGTGACAAGGGACGCCCCAAACAACGCCGCACCGGGAATCAGGAAGCGGTGTTCGGCACCAAGGGCAAGACGTGCGATATGCGGGGCAACCAGTCCGATAAAACCGATGACTCCGGTAAAGCATATAGCCCCCGCCGCCATGAGCGAAGCGGCCAGAATCCCGCCGATACGCAAACGCCGCACATTGACGCCCAGCGACGAAGCGGTTTCTTCACCGGCAAGCAACGCATTGAGATCCCATGACAGTTTTAGTGCGAACGGTACCGGAAGCAAGATCATGACAGCGGCCATCCCCAACTCCGACCATCCCACGCGTCCCAAATTGCCGAACCCCCAAAAGACAATCGCCTGTACCTCATATTCCGTGGCAACATATTGCAGCAACGAGGTCGCGGCGGAAAACAGGAACATAATGGCAACCCCGCCGAGGATCAGCGTTTCAGGACGGCTGTCGCGCAGTCGGGCAAAGCCCAGTGCCGCAAACGCCGTCAATGCGGCGAATACAAAAGCGTTCCCCGCCATCCCCCATTGCGATGCCCCGCCCAGTAGAATAGCCAGCGCGGCACCGAAGGCCGCACCGGAGGAGATGCCCAGCGTAAAAGGAGAGGCCAACGGGTTCCGCAGTACCGCCTGTGCCAGCGTTCCACTCATGGCAAGCCCGGCTCCCACCAGCGCCCCCATGAGCACTCGGGGAAGGCGCAGGCGAACAAAGAGCGCCAACTCGTGTTCAGAGAACCCCAAGGGAAGGCGCACCACACCGTTTCCCACGCTCACCCCCAAAAGGAGCATACACAACGCCACCAAGGCGAGCAGCCCCAAAAGAAGATTCTGCCGTTTACGGCGAGCAAGGTAGTGAGCAGCAGGAATGGCATGCATCTCTTTAATATCATTTGAGTATTATTTTTATTAAAAAAATGTCACCAGAATAGGTAGCACACTCTTTACAATTGTGCTACTTCTTTTTTCGTGTTCGACGAGGTTCCTTACGCCCTCATCTCTTCCAAATACACCCAGCGACAGGCTCCTGACTGATGATTCAGACTGAACATATCACCAAATCATTTGGCCGAACCCGCATCCTGTCCGGCATAAGCCTGCATGTGAGGGATCGGGAACTTGTGGCCTATCTCGGACCGAACGGAGCCGGAAAGACAACGACCGTACGTATCCTGTCCGGTCAGGCCCGGGCAGACGGCGGCACCGTCAAACTTGCCGGGCGTAACCTCACCGAACACCCGTTGGAAGCCAAGGCATTGTGCGGCGTCGTGAGCCAGCATCTCAATCTGGATGCGGAACTTTCAGTACGGGAAAATCTGGACATCCACGGACGGCTTTTCGGCATGAACGCATCCGAGAGAAAGGAAGGGATCACCAGTTTGCTTGAAACCGTCGAAATGGCACACAAGGTCGACGTGCTGACGAAAACGCTTTCGGGGGGAGAAAAACGGCGTATCATGCTGGCGCGGGCCTTATTGCATAAACCCCGCATCCTCTTTCTGGACGAACCCACGGTAGGGCTTGATCCGCTCATCCGCCGAAAACTCTGGGGCTTGATCAAACGCATCCAGCAGGAAGGCACAACCATCCTCCTGACAACGCATTACATTGAGGAAGCGGAATTTCTTGCCGATCGGGTTATCTTTCTCGACAAGGGGCGCATCGTTGCCGAAGGTACTCCGAACGCGCTCATGAACCGAATCGGCCAATGGGCTCTTGATGTCCAGTGCAACGGTCTGTTGACGACCCGCTACTTCAATGAGCGCGATGAAGCCGCCAGAGAAACCACTCAGGAACAGGGGACCAGCACGGTGAGGAGGGTCAATCTTGAAGATGTGTTTCTGAGCATTACGGGACGTAAAGTCTCGGGGAGCGCACAGTGAAGCCCCTTCGCGGCATGGCGGCCGTATACCTGCGGGAAATGCTCATCCTCAGACGCCGCATACTCAAACAGTTTGCTTCGTGGCTCGTCTCGCCGCTTCTGTATCTGGTGGCTTTTCATTACGCCATGAACGATACGCTCGTCGGCTCGCGTCCCTATGCCGATTTCCTCCTGCCCGGGCTCGTAGCCATGAGCAGCATGACCCAAAGCTGGGCCATCGCCAGCGACATCAACATCAGCCGTTTTTACTGGCATACCTTTGATGAATTTCAGACGGCCCCCCTCCATGCTGCAGCTTATGTTACTGGAGAGGTATTGGCGGGGATGACCCGTGCCGTATTGGCCTGTCTTGTTGTCATGGGAATCGGGTTGCTCGGCGGTATCCAGATCGCCTATGGCGCACCGGGGCTCTGGCTCGCCCTCTTGTTGAACGCGTGGTTCTTTTCAAGCCTTGCCGTAGCGCTTGCTTTGCATGTCAAAGCCCATGCGGATCAGGCGCTGCTGTCCAACTTCGTCATTACGCCCATGGCCTTTCTCGGCGGCACGTTCTTTCCATTGGATCGCCTCCCCGGTTGGGCTCAACATGTTTTGGAACTCCTCCCTCTTCCCCATGCGGCGCAAGCCATGCAAGCCGCCGCTATCGGACAACCCGTGCGTTTTCTTTCCTGCGGCCTGCTTTTTCTTGGTGCCGGCGCCGCGTTTACGTGGGCTATCTTCAGTGTCAGGAGCGCACAGGGATGAACCTGTCAGGAGGGCGCTGTTTCTGCCTCATGTTGGGCGTGTCGCTTTTGGCACACGGAGGGCTTTTCCTCAATCGCTCGCCGCTGGCACGTCTCTCCGAATCTAAAGAAGCTCCGCTCTCTCTGCGCCTCGCCGTAACGCCAGCTCCACCCGCGCCGACCAATGCAGCGGAATCCAGCCCGCAGCCCCCCCCGCTTGCTCCGAAAGAAAAAACGCCTCCCCGACCAACGCCCCAGCAGGAACCTCCGCCGCCTCAAAAGCGTTCCACCCACCAGGCCAAAACTGAAAAACGGAGAACAGCCCCCCAAAAAACAGCAACACCGCCAGAGCATTCCCGCGCACCACAGGCTCAATCGGCAAAGGCCCCCTCACCTTCCTCTCCACAACACACCGTACAGCCGGCACAAGGAAAAACGGAAGCAGCCGCCCCTCGGCACACGTCATTCGACGCCGTGGACGGGCCGAAATTCCTCCAGCCGCCAGCACCGCGTTACCCACGGCTGGCGCAACGCAAAGGTATCGAGGGACAGGTGCTCATGGAATTGATGATTGACGCGGAGGGGCGTTTGATGAGTGCGTCCATAAAAAAAAGCGGGGGGAACGGATTCGATGAAGCGGCCCTTGAAGCCGTCCGGAAGGCCATTTTCCGCCCCGCGACCCATAACGGACGCCCGGCAACCTGTATTGTTCTCCTTCCCATCCACTTTACGCTGAGGAATGCCTCATGAATTTTCTCATGTCGTTTGCCGATTTCTTTGCCAAAGGCGGCCCGCTCATGTGGCCCATTCTCCTGTGTTCCGTACTCGCTCTCGCCATAGTCCTGTTCAAGACGTTGGAATATACGACAGCCCTGCATACGCTCGGAAAAATCAAACAGGGAGACTCCATTCCCCTGCCTTGGTTTTTGGCACCCATCTGCGAACGACTGGCAACAGCCGACGAAGAAACGTTATCCCTCACAGCGAACAGGCAGGTCAGGAAGCTGGAGCGGGGGCTCGGCGTCCTGGAGTTGATCACGACGATCGCACCCATTCTGGGGCTTACCGGCACAGTGACCGGCATGATCAGCACATTTCAAGCGATAGGGGAACACGGATCACGGGTGGATCCTTCCGTGCTCGCCGGGGGTATATGGGAAGCCCTGATCACGACGGCTGCAGGATTACTGGTCGCCCTTCCCGCGCATGTCGCCTATCATTTCCTTGAGAACCGTCTGTCTGAACTTATCCAGACTGTTCAAGAAATCGTTGACGTTCACCGCATTGCCTTCTGTGGGATATCCCATGGAAATTAAACGGCGCAAACGGGCACGCAACAGCATGAGCATTACGCCGCTTGTCGATGTGGTATTCCTCTTATTGCTGTTTTTTGCTCTCACCCTTCATTTTTCTCCTGAGGAGGCCATCTCCGTAGAACTGCCGACATCTTCATCGGCAAAACAACAATCGGAAACGGAGATTATCCTGACAGTAACCCCGGAAGGGGTGATCCGTCTGAATGGAAAAGATGTCCCATCACAATCTCTGGAAACGGAACTCGCCAGCCTGCAGAAGATTGATGAAAAACAAGCCGTACAGGTACGCGCAGATCAAGAGGTAGAAGTTGGTAAACTTGTGGCAATCATCGATGCAATCCGCAACGCCGGATTTCAGTATTTTGATCTGATGACGCAACAAGTTAACCGCAAATAATACATGATACCGGGGTACCCATGATTTCGAGAGGGGTATTTCAGAAAAAAAGCACTTGCCAAACGAACGATCAAGTAATCGCCAATCCCGTGCGCAGTATTCAGACTCTGACACTGAATACAGAGAATATCACTCCTCCGTCTTCGCCACGAAGGGGATAAACAATCGAAGTATGAATGCCCTGTTCGGAAGAATTCACCTCAAGAAACCAGCAAAGGATAATATAGTGTATAGCCAAGGTACGTTATCAATTCTTGTAAACAGGATACTCCTCTCGGCTGAACAAGGATTGTTTCAAAGGAACATTTTTCAAACGACACTTGAAAAGGGCATAAGAGCGCGTAGATAAGTGACCATAACCGCCCAGGAAATCCGTTCCCGTCTGCTCGATACACGATCGTTTTTCAAGGTGTTCCTGCAGGGAACTCACAAGAGAGCAAAGAACCGATCGAGTTCCAGACAGAACGCTATAGCCTCCAGGAAAAGGCCATAGCCGTCATTGCCGAACGGAATCTCGGCCCCGCCGAAGACATTCAAAAACTGTCCGACACCATGGATACAACGTCCTGCTCGCGGAGGACAACGAGCTGAACCGGGAAATCGCGGAGGAATTCCTCAAGACACAAGGGTTATCCGTCAGTTGCGCGGAGAACGGACAGATTGCGGTGGACATGTTCAAATCCTTACCCTCCCCCCCCCCGGAACCTATAACATCATCCTGATGGACATCCAAATGTTGTGTAGCTTGGTTTTACTGCAACTTGTGAAATGACCTTGTATCGGCATATGAAATCCATTTATAGACACTAGAGCCTCTTGAGATTACCTGTAGCGCAAAAGGCCCATTAAACGGCTTGTCTGTTGATTCAGAATTGCCAAAGAAGATATTTTTTGTATCAAGGATTTCATTATTGAAATCAAAAGAACCGCCACTTTCATAATCGCCAATCTGCCCTCTCTTGCTCGCCAGATTTCTCTGATTCCCCCCAACTGCCACGTCCTTCGCCGTGAGCGAAATCGTCAGCCCATCAGGCTTGACGGAACCACGTGTGACTGGCGGAATCGGCGGCAGCCGTGGCGCTGGATGCGGCGTTCATCTCACTCACACTGGCAGCAGCGGCGGAAACGGAGGCTTCGCCATTACCGTATTCGCGGCTTCCGTCGCGGTCTGTTCACTGACCTTAGCCGCGTTCTCGGAAGCTTTCGCCGCCGTGGCGGAGGTTGACGCTTCTCCCGCCTTGGCTGTGTGAGCCTACGAGCGCCATATGGCGTGTATTGTTTAAAGATATTGGATTTTATTGTTCCATTTGGCGGATATAAAAACTCAATACGATCTATATTGTGCTTAATTTAACGTACATTCTATAAATCGGTAACCAATTTGTGCATAATCGTTACTCAATTGACCAATTACTTTATTCAATATATATTCACATAAAATTCATAGGGCATTCTTCAAATTTCAAAAATAGTTTTAAGGAGTGGTCATGAATGAATTTTATCAACTTATTCAAGATACTGTATCACGGAGTCCCATCGGAGCCAAAGCTGTTGCTGTAAAAATCGGCAAACCTTACTCCACCATGATGAGGGAAGTGAACCCCAATGATAAAGGTGCAAAAGTAGGTGCCGACACCCTTATGGATATCGTAAGGGCAACTAAAGACATAAGCCCCCTTGTATTCATGGCGAAAGAGCTTGGGTACAGGCTTGTCCCTGTCTCAAAAGATGAAGGAGAGGAGGACTCGGCTGCATTATAAGATAACCATATATATTAACATAAAAATATAGTGGCAAGCTACCGATAACGGGTGGCTGTTTTTTTGCAAAGGCGGTTCTTTGGAGCCGCCTTTTTTCATGCTCTCCCCTTGGACCATTGGCAAGAAGCCCTACTAGACCCGGCTCCGGGAAAGGCCCCCTCTCGATGACAGGCGAAGTTCGGCTACAGGCTTGCCCCTATGAATTGACGGGCCCCACATGAAAGGGGGCGGCGAACACCCGTCGCCCCGAACCATGCGGGACCTGAAACGTATGGATGTGCGCGCGCCGACGGGGATTGGCTCCACCGGGAGTTTGCCATTGTGCCCTTATATCATACCGAATACAAAGGAATAAATACCACAGTCCGAAACAGCAATGGGGCAATGCTATGGCAGTAACACCAACTATCACGAAAATGACTTTCGGATGGTACATGATATATGATACCACGATGACAGGCCGCGAAAAGTACCCATACGTTATCGCTATACGGGAAACATTGCCGTGGAGTGGAAATTCTAAAAACCCCGGCATGAAAAAGATAAAGCCCCCTTCCTCACGGTTGTGGGCTTTTCCTATGACAGACGGAAAAAGGTCTCACGGACGCTTCACCATAATCCCGCCCGCTCGGCATGTACCCTCAAGAGGCTCAAGGGCGAGGCCTGCCAATGACTCAAGAGCATCCGAAAAACGCTCCGGACTTCTCTAAAAACGGAAACATATTCAGCCTCAGCGTTTCCCGCATGGAATGGAGAATTTACGCAGCTTGGCATAGAGCGTCGGGATTTTCATATGCAGCAAGGCCGCTGCTCCGTGTTCGCCGCGTACGCGCCCTTGCGTCATCGCCATGATCTTACGCAGGTACCGTTCTTCCAACTTTTCCAATGTCGGCGTGTCCGCAAGGATGCCGCCGTCCCCCGCCTGACTGGAGAAAAATGGCTCCATGTTCGCCTGGTCGAAATGAAAATGCAACGACGCGCCCTGCTCGCACAGAATTACCGCCCGCTCGATGATGTTTTTCAATTCGCGCACGTTTCCCGGCCAGGAATAGTCCACTAGCGCCTGTTTCTGCTCCGGCGACAGAGGAAAAATCGTTTTACCGTAACGCTGGCTGGAATGGCGAATGAAAGCGTCGACAAGCGGCAAAATATCCTGCTTTCGTTCGCGCAGGGGCGGCAACAGCAACGGGACGACGGATATGCGGTACAGGAGATCCTGACGGAAACGCTTCTCACGGACTTCTTTCCATAAATCCCGGTTGGTCGCGGCGATAAGCCGGAACCGGGACTTGATTTCCGCCGTTCCGCCGACACGCATGAACCGCTGCTCCTGAAGCACCCGCAGAAGCTTTGTCTGGATGAGCGGCGACATTTCCCCTATTTCGTCGATAAACAGCGTCCCCTGATCCGCCATCTCGAACAAGCCGATTTTTTGATTAGACGCTCCGGTAAACGCGCCCCGCTCGTGTCCGAAAAATTCGCTTTCAAAGAGCGATTCAACCATGCTCGCGGGGTGGACGGCTATGAACGGCCCCTGACGCCCACTGAGGCGGTGGATATGCCGGGCCATGATCTCCTTGCCGACTCCGGTTTCTCCCCAGAGCAGGATGGGGACATCCGTTACGGCGGCATACTTAGCTTCATTGAGGAGGGTGTTCAACCCGGCCCCCAACACCAAACACTCGCCCCTGTCCTCCTGCAAAAAGATGCTGCGCAGTTTATTCTGCTGCAATTCGTTTTCACGTTCCTTCAATCGCCGCACGAAGAGGGCCGAACGCAGTTCCGCAGTGAAAAGGCGGGCTGCGCACCGCAGTTCAAACAGGGAAAATTCGTCAGCCGGCAAAACGGAATAGGTGCTGCTCAAATAGAGAAGCCACGGAGGTTCCGTTCCGATGTCGATGCTGAGGCAAAAGCCGTACTGCTTATGGAAGTGCACCGGCGTCGTGGCGGAACGTTGCTGCGCGACCTGCACAAGCCATTGCATACAAGGCCGCATGTGCTCGCTTTTCAATTCAAGAGCAGACAGGTTGACGGCCTGGACAAACTGCAACGGATTATCCTCATCGACCGTGCGGAAAAACGCGGCCCGTTCCACCCGGAAGCCGTCAATAGAGGCCCTGAGAAGCAGATGAAGCCTTTCCTCAAAGATTTCGCGCTGCGGCGCGGTGTTCAGCGCCTTATGGCACCGTTCGATGATGTATTTCTCTTCGGATTCGGCATCGGGAAGGGAGCATGTAAACAGGCTAAACGCAGCCGGAGGCACGTTCAGGCAGGCGAGTGAGGCTTGATGGTAGGACGTTGAGGCATCAAGAGGCTTCCCGGTGGCTTTGCAGACGATGTTGCGGAGCGATCGGGCCTCCTCCATGCTGCCGCACAGTTCGCAGGTGTTGGCCAGCTCGTGCGCGGTGAGGGTCAGTTCATGCATATCCCGCGTCGTGAGGATAAGCTCGAAACTTTGGCGCAACAGCTCAAGCTGCTTCTGTGGCCCCTCTCCCCTATCGCGCAGCAACAGTGCCTGAACACGCATGGCGGAGCCCTTGAGATGCACATTAGCCCCTAGGAGCAGGTGGCCCAACGTAGGCTCCAGCTCATAGTAGGGGATGGGTACATAGCCGTTGTGCGCAAACACATAGAGCATGTCGAGGACTAACGGATCCTTGAAGGTCGCGGGCCTGATGTCACGGGTGATCGCCCTGCGGGTTTCATCATTCAGGACGGCATAGGCGCGCTCGATGTCGCCCGCCAAAAAGTGGTACAACGCATGTGCCCGCGTCGTCAGCGAGTTGACTACGGTATGCTGCGTATATAGCGGGGAAACGCGAAGCCGATTGATGAACTCCAGCGCCTTGCCGCTATCCCGCTTGCGTAGCAGCAGGAAACATGTGTTGACTTCATACAGGGTCGCCGAAAGGATATCGTCGGTCAACGTCGCCGTGCGCCGAAGAAACTCGATGCAGCCAAGCGCAAAGTGGAATTGCTGCAGATACCCTGCGGAAAAGAGCGTACAGACCGCCAGTGTATCGTAGAACCTCTTGTAATACCAAGGTGTTTCTTCGGAGCAACGGTTGAACCAATCGATGTTTTTCTTGAGATCCCCGCACAGATAGGCAAGCAACCCCTCAAACAGAGGAAGCGCTTCCTGCGTGTCGCCATCAAAATAGCTTCTGACCCGGCACAGGGCCTGCTGGAGATTCTGGGTAAGGCGCGTGGTGTTGCTTCCGATGAAGACATGCAGATACATACGCGACAGCATCAGAAGCGCTAAAAACCGCTTGTTACCGTTTTTTCGGGCAAGGCCGTAGGCGAGAGCTGAAAGGCGCAGTATTTTTTTGAGCAGTTCCGTGGAATTGAAGCTGAGCCCCTGTACCGCAAAGACAAGATTCAGGAACTTGCCGTCCAGACCCGCCGTGCTGCCGTTACGCCGTCCCCAGCGCAGGAGGAAAAGGACAGCCAGTTCGAGCAAGGGCAGAATGTTCCTGTCCCGTTCGGCGCATTGGCTGATCCGGCTCAGGACGGTTTCACAGTCGCTGAGGCTGGCTTGTTCATGGAGACAGGTAAGGGCGTACGCCTTTTCGTCGGGCCGAAAAAACTCCTTCAGCAACGGGAGCTGGGAGCGTATGAATGCAGCGGTTTCATCGCCCGCCTTCCACGCGGTTCCGTGCGGCGAAGAAACGCGTTCCGCCAAGCCAAGACGCTCCAGCTCGCGCCACCGCTCATCGGATGCGGGCAGCACATTCCCCGTGAGCAGTGCGAGCTCTTCAATGAAGAGAGAACGCCCGGCAAGATGCAACGCCAAAACATGGGCTATCTGCTGTGAGGTCAACACGGATTTCCCCTTCATAACAGATAAGGATGGGGCCTGTTTTACTCAAGGCAAAAACGATATGTCATTCAGTGTGCCTTGGCAACAAGCGTTCCGGACTCCGGATGAACGAAACGGAAACGAGATGCGATAAAGACATTCCAGAGGAGTACGGCACGCCAGGAGGGAAAAGCTGTCATTTTTGCATTGCACCACACGGAGTTGTGCTTCTCCATCACTATTCGATTATACCTTTGCCGATACGTATCGGACACGCCGCGCTTCTCCGGAGCACCTCTTGCCATTGTATATGTTCCCCTTGCGCCAAAGTGGAGGGACGGCAAAGGGAACATAAGGGGGTATGGAGCAAGATGCCGAAGATACGGTTAGGCTTCCATGGCGCGGGCCCTGTTGTAATCCTTAACGTAGGTGAATCCCGCAACCAGCATGAGCAAGCCGCCGATGACGAACACCAGCTGCATGTAGACGAGTGCCAGCTGAAGCCCGAACGCATCGGAAAGCGCCCCGGCGAGCATGGGCCCGAAAAAGCCCAATCCTTGAAGTAGGGTCACATACGTCCCGTACGCGGTGGCCTTGTAGCGGGTGGGAACCAGTTCCTGCGTGGCGATGTGCACGCCGGTCACGGGGATGATGAACAGAAACATTCCGATCGCGCAGCAAGCGGCAATCTGATAGTAGAAACCCGCCGCAAACACCACAGCCAGAATGAGGAAACAGGGCACGCCGAGCCACGCCCGCGTGCGGCGGCTCCACAGGCCGAGGCGGTCTGAAAGCCAGCCAGAGAAGGGCGTGATCAAAAGGCCGGTAATCAGGTAGGCCGGCCCCATGTAGGCGCCCACTTCCGTGGACGTCCAGCCCATGATGCGGACCATGAACATGGGAATCCAGGAAATCATGCTGGTATAACCCATGTTGGCGATGCCGACGCCGATGCCGAGCAATATCAGCGTTTTGTTCTGGAGCGTGAAAGCAAAGGCCTCCCGGACCTTCACATGCTCCCGTTTGCCGTCGGCGCTCGCCGCCGAAACGTGATTCTTGACGTTGGGCAGGAACAGGGACAGCGCGGTGAACAGCAGCGTCAGGCCCCCGACGGCAAGGAACGCGGAACGCCAGCCGTAATGCTGCGCCAGAACCCCGGCGATCGTGGTGCCGAGAGCCAGCCCCACGGACATGGCGGAGTTATAGGCCCCGATGACCGAACCCCATCTAGAGCGGCGGGTCCAACTGGTCAGCATGGATACGGAAACGGGCGCGTAGCTGGCGTTGCCTATGCCGACCATGAAGCGCCCGAGCACTATCAGGAAGAGGTGTGAGACGAGGCCGCACAGTGTGCAGCCCACGCCCCAAACGGCGGACATGAGATTCACGGCGTGCTTTTTCGAGCCCTTGTCCGCCAAAAAGGAGAAGGGGAGCACAAACACGGTCATACCTAGCAATACGGCGGAACCGGCGACGCCGACCTGCGAGTCAGAAAGCCCGAGATCCTTCTGCATGGCGGGGAAAACGGCGGTGATCCCCAGTCTCGCGGCGAAATCCAACAGGAAAAGCATGTAAAGCACGCCAAAGCCGAAAAGAAACCATTTTTTCCCGACGGGAGACGTCGGTTCGTCGGAAGCGGCCAGCCCCTTTTCCGCAGAGGCGCCGTCCTGCCGGACGGATGCGACGACGGATTCGGTTTGGCTTTTCATTTCTTCTTCACGGTCAAGAACAATTGAAGGCATGGGCATTCTCCGGCGCGGGTACATAACCCGTTTGAAGGATGAGCGGAAGTTCTTTCCGGATGCTTTGCGGATGTCTGCGGAAGGGCTAAGCCTGATACACGATACGTCCGCCGCAGAGCGTCATGCGAACCTTCACCTGATTGATGGACAAAGGATCGATGGCTTCAAGGTCGTCGGACAGCAGCACGAAGTCGGCCAGCCGTCCCGGCTCGATACGCCCGCGATCGTGCTCGCCCATGCAGAACAGGGAGGCATAAACGGTGTAGGCCTTGATCGCTTCCCGGGGGCTGATGCGCTGATCCGCTCCCATGAGGCGGCCGCTCGGGGAAATGCGGTTGACGGCGGCATGGATGGAATCAAGCGCCGTGACCGGCAGCACCGGGGTGTCCACGTGGAGAGCGAAGGGAAGGCCAATCCTGACGGCGGAACCGGCGGGATCGAGCCTGTTGGCGCGGCTGGGGCCAAGATAGGTGTCGTAGTGGCCGTCGCCCCACACTTCGATATGCCGGACAAAAAAAGTGGGGAGCGCATGGCAGGCCTTCATGCGGCGGAGCTGTCCGTCCGAGGCCATCTGCGCATGCACAAAAATGTGATGCAAATCAGGGCAGGGCAAGGCACGCTGCGCCCGCTCATAGGCTTGCAGGGTGGCTTCGATGGCGGCATCACCGTTGGTGTGGACGGCTATCTGAATGCCCGCGGCATGATAGTGCATGACAAGGTTGCCGAGCTCTTCAGGCGTGCAGACCAACTCGCTGCGGTAACCGGGGCGGGAGTGGTAATCTTCAAGCAAGGCTCCGGTGTAGCCTTGGATGGAACCGTCCGTAAAATACTTGACGCCGCCGAAACTCAGATACTCGGAAGGAAAACCCCACAGGCCGTAAGGCTCCAGCGCATCCAATACCGGAGGCATGAACTGCAGGTAGCCCCGGGCGTCAAGCGCCTTGTCCCTTGCAAGGCTCAGGTACGCCGCCATGTCCGTCTTGTAGGAACCGGAAAGCCCGATCCCTCCGTCCATAAAGGTCGTGAACCCCTGGGCGTTGTAGTCGCGCACGGCCCGCAGCATGTTCTTCCGGGTCTCGTCAAATGACGTCGCCGGAAGTTTGGCAATCGCCTGATAAGAGGCGTTTTCTTCCAGAATTCCGTTGGGCCTGCCGTCGGCCCCAAGACAGACCGTCCCCCCGGCGACCCGCGTTTCCGCTGTGTAGCCGAGCTTTTCGATAGCCAGCGAATTCAAGTAGCAAAAATGGACGGAAAGATGTTTAACAAGGATCGGGCGTTCCGTGGATACGGCGTCCAGGTCTTCACGGGTCAGATGACGTTTTTCGTCAATGCCCGTATCATCATACGCATAGCCGACAATCCAGCGTTCTTGAGGCGTATTCCCGGCGGCTTCACGTAACACGTCGAGAACACGCGAAACAGTGCCCAGTCGGGAGCCGCAATAGACCTGGCTGAACGTATCCGCATACATGGACAGATGGCTATGCGTATCGATGAAGCCGGGATACAGCACGCCCCCGCCGAGATCGATTTTCTCGTATTCGCCGCAGAGAGCCGCGCAACGCTCCATGTCTTCCAAACTGCCCATGGCATGTATGCGCTCTCCAATAACGCAGACAGCTTCCACGATCGGCATGGGATCATACAGGGTGACGATTTTCGCACCGGTGTACAGCTTCAATTTTTCTGTGCAAAACACGTGTCATCTCCTTGGATTAGGTCATTGGGGCCTGCCGCAACAACGTTTTCTCAGGCGGTTAGGCAAAATGTTGCCCCACGAGAAAGCGCGGGCCAATGCCAGCCTTGCCTCTACAGAGATAAGCAAGAGCAATGCCAAGGAATTTGTGTTTTTAACACGCTGTAATCATAGTTTTTTAAAGACTGTACGTTTCCGATGCCCCTCCTTGTCCCAAATACTATACATATTCTGTATCGTTTTTTTACCAATTATAGAATATTAAACAAATGCACGTACTCCAGCGCGCGTAGCCGTTCGCGTTCATCCACCCTATGGCATGGAGACAAGTCCGGCGGCAACTTTGGTCTTTTCGGGATGCGCTTCTTGATAGACAGGAATGAACATCGCGTTGAACTGGCCCAACTGTCGGGAAGTTCGCGAGACAGGTCGCGTTCTATGCCATAATCCGCACCAACAAAACGTTCTGCAAGACATTGCTCTGCATGGCGGCTGCCCTTGCCGAGCATAAGGCGATAGTATTTCGTGTTTGTCACTGAGTTACTCCAGAACGCATGGTCGAATATCCGGGCCGCAGGAAGAGCGCATGTACGAAGCCGTAGAGTGCCATGAATACCTCGAACTCCCTGCGCTCACCATCGGCGTTGACGGCGACGGCGCGGGGCGCACTGTCATTCTGGAGCTGGAAGAAATGGGAATCCCCGTGGAGCGCATCCACTGGGGGCTCCCCTGCCATAGTGATACCGAGAAGAACCGCTACTTCAACCTGCGCGCCTACGACCACTGCAAAATGCGCGAAGCCATTTTTACCGGGCGGTTCAAGGGGCCATCGCTGAAAAAATTCGTCGAGCAGGCCAGTCGGCTCCCCTATCGCATCGATGAGCGCGGTAGGTACCAGATGACCCCAAAGGACAAAATGAAGTCGGACGGCATCAAGTCCCCGGACATTTCCGACAATTGCTGTTTCGCTTTTCTTCTCGACTACATCCCCGCCGAAGATGGGCATAAAGCCACGGTGGAGCGTGACAGGTTCTTGGAGCTGGCTAGGGGCTGTTTCTAAATAGTTCATTGCAGCCAAACGAGGCACGCAGCAAGCATGACTGTCGCTTTAAATATTATGGCCAGCTTATCATACCATGTTGCAACTCTTTTGAATAATTTAATATTATCGAAAAACACTCAACGAGGTGGCACTCTTTGTACGCGTGAATATCATACTCTCGTTGAACCAGCCTGGCCAGCACCGGCGGAATCACCACCTCGTGGTTTTGACGTTCTGCCAATGCGAACAGTTGTTGGCATCATAAGCTCTGTCAGCGAGAAGCTTATCTGCCAGTAATCCTTCAATCAGGTCGCATGCGGGAACAATGTCATTCACATTGCCCGCAGCGAGGTGGATGCGTAAAGGGTTGCCAAGCGCATCGACAACAGCGTGAACTTTGGTGGTTAATCCTCCTTTACTGCGCCCGACCTTCTGGTTGAAGTGCCCCCTTTTGCGCCGGTACCATGCTGGTGCAGCTTTATAAAGGTGGCATCGATAATTATGGCTTCAGGATCTGCATTTATGGACAACATGCGAAGGATGTCATTCCAGACCTCCAGTCTGGCCCATTCGAGGAAGCGTTTATGTACCGTGTTCCAAGGCCCAAACTCCGGATGCAAGTCCCGCTACGGTGCGCCTGTTTTCATAATCCACAGGATAGCATTAAATATCAGGCGGTCGTCTTTACGTTTGCGTCCTCTGGTTTCAGTACCGGCCTTCGCCAACATAGGCCCGATTATGGCCCACTTTTCGTCGGAAATGTCGTGTCTGCTCATGGAAAAACAAAAGCAGCAGACCGACGAAAAGTCGAGATTTTATTTAGAAACAGCCCCTAGGGCGCGCTTAGGCGAGACATCATAAAAGTAAATCAAAAATTGGTTTCATATCAACATGAAGGTATGATCCAAAGCCTGATGACGAAATGAGCGTCACTATGATGCCCATAGGTCCTTTTCTCCTTTTTGGCGATTCGACCGGAGATAATCTGCTTATCGCAAGAGAAGACTATGTAAGCCAGCGTTTCAATAAAATTTCTTTCAATATGCAGACCCTTTCCCATGAGGAATTTTGGAGTGGACGGTGGCTTGATTCCTTCATGCGCTATCGAGGATTTGAGGCGTTTTGGGTCGGTCTCAAGGCGGACTCTCTTGACGTCCAGATAGCTGCTCCCCGGACCTCGGAAACCACCGGCATCGGAAGGGCAAAACGGATCAGCCCTGATTGGTGGCTTTTTGAAGCCGAGTCGGGGGAATACTCTCTTGTCCAGAACAGAGACTCGAAAAAATGGATTCTTCCATGAAACACACTGAGCTATAGTCAGCCTACGGGATATTAATGTAAAAAACCTTGTAAATGGACAAATTTCGAAATTTGTCCATTTACAAGGTTTTCCTTGGGGCAAGGGCGGAGAATACTCCCCGCCCTTGCCCCATATATTCTAACATGAACCTCTTTGCAGGTTCAACGCTTCCCGGTATCAGTGCTTCATCGCCGCCTGTTCCGCTTCCATGCAGGCACGTAGAGCCGCATTCATGACAGACTGATATCCCTTTCCCTTCGCCTTATACCAACGCACAATATCCGCATCGTATCTTACAGAAATAAGGACTTTTCTTTCCCGTTCAAGAGCCTTGCGGAAACGTTCCAGCAAGGTGGCACCATCCTCTTCGGAGAGATGGATTTCCTTGGTTCCACCAGTAGGGGGAAGAGGAAGACTGTCTGGGTCTTTCAAGGCATTGGCCGTTACTTCCGCATCCGTCATATTCAGGACTCGCTTCCAATCAGTTCTAGAATCTTCGTTCATAATCTTTCACCTCCTGCCTTGTAGCTCTACGGGCAGAAATGATCCGTGTAACATTGTTTCGATCCGTGAAAATGACCACTACTACAATAATACCTTTAATTGAGCCTGTAATCCTGTAGCGCTCTTCACCTTCACTATGCTTGGGGTCATATTCGATACGCGCGTAGGAATCTTGAAAGACCAACACCACGTCCACGAAGTCAAGGCCGTGTTTTTCGATATTGGCATCGTTTTTTCTAGAATCCCACTCAAATGAGCCGAATGGTGTTTGATGAAGCGTGTCCATGCCCTGAATGTATATACTTTTTGTATTACAGTCAAGATATCCTTTCAACGATGTTCGGTATTTCCGTAGATATGCCGTATTTACGGGGCTCTTTCCTGAAGTTCTCTACGATTTGCCTTATCGTGGGGTGATGCAAGACAAAAAAATCCTCTCCATAGCCCTCGAATCCGAACGGAAGTTCCGTGCGCACGCCCTCTATACCGATGGCGTGCTGGTCGTTACGCACTGCCTGCCCATCTCCGGCCCTCCAATGGAATGGAAAAACAAGCTCCTCAAGGACATCGAAGAAAAGACGGAAAAGGGGTTCGCCGTAATCGTGGAGGATCGGACGCACAACTTTTCCCCTCACGCCGTCTCCTTCAACTTTGACGAGATCATGGACGATGGACGCACCATGCTCCAGCACTGCCTGGACTGGTATTACTCTCTCGATGCGGTTGGAAACCTCATGCTCGACCGCGGCGTCGAAACCCACGCCATCCGCAAAGGCGACATGGCGATGGTCAACTTCCGGCACGATGAAAGGGGGCGGCTCGTCTATGATGTGGACTGGAACCGGATGACCGGCGGGCACAAGGCCATCCTCATGTGCGTCGCCGGGGCCGTGATGGAGCTTCCCTTCTCCGATAGATGGCTGAATGAATTTGCCAAGGCTTCCCAGTCCAACCGGCCGTCTCCCCAATCTCCGTTGGACTCCTTCTTTGCCATCACGACCGGCTATGACGAGTTCCGCCAACGGGACTTTGAACGCTCCGTTCACGCTGGAACTCCACTTTCCTATCCACGGTAGGTGCCCTATGGCTATCGACTCGACCGGAGGAAGGCTTTCTCCGGAAAACATCAAAGACGTACTGCTCCGAGCGGAATTATATCGGGAAATCCGCGCAGCCCAGACAAAGGACCTCGAAAAGAACTGGTTCACATACGAAATCCAACCCTCGGAAACGCTCATGCCGGAACTGATCGCCTACCGAGCGTACAGGTCCTTTCTCGCGAACTGGAGCGTCAGTCGGCTTCTGTCGGGTTCGCCGATCCCCGGGCGCGCCTGCTCAATCGACGCCGGAAGCCCGGAACGCCCGGAAAAACCTCAAGCCACGAAGAAAGCCGGGAGGCACGCAACTCTCAACGCGCACCGCCGCACCCATGAGCCCTGACGCCAGAAAGATGCTGGTCAAGGCTCTGCAAGCCGCTTCCGCACTGCTCCATGCTATCCCAGGGGCAACAACATCTGCAAAAATAATCGCAACCACGTCTGAGCACTACAAAATTTCCCAAGATGAAGTCCGCGCCATCATGAAAGAGGAAGGTATACGGCTATGACCATCGCCCCCAGAGATTACCGACAACCGGGCCGCGTGCTAAAACAGGACCTGTCCACGCTGCTGGCGGCGTCCCCCGAGGCCTTCGACTGCCTCGTGTGGATCGCCAAGGATTCCAGCCACGACGAACAGGTGACGGTCGAACAGGATGTCGTCGGCTCCATCGAAAGCGGAGAACGGGCGCAGAGCTATGAGAAGCCTATCCAGGCACGGGCGCGCATAGTGCCGGATGACGCGCTGGCCTTCGGTGTCCTCTCGTCCGCCCTGGCAGAAAACTTCATCGGCGCATCACAGCCTATGCGCATCATCCTGTCCGTTCCCGGCGCCCGCAAGTATTCCCTTATTCAGTGGCTTGAGTTCCCGGATATGGATCGGAGCGGACAATTGGCGTCATCGAAATACCGGAACACACCAAGGTTTCCTATTCCGAGTCCGAGCTGGCAATAAAGAAGCTCCTCTCGGAAGTATTGACGTATGCCCAGATACACTCTTCCGGCATTGACAAAGACATGTTCCTCAACCACATCAACGAAATACGTATCCGGTGGAGTGCCGGTGCCGTCATCCGCATCGGCGGGGAACTGGATGTAGTCTGGGAAGGGGCTTACTCCGCCGTGCCGCCTGAAGGGGCCGTACCCGTCTGGCCTGAGCCTGAAAACGAATCCTTCAAGAAGGCTGTCCTGACACGCTACCTTGAGCGGGTACGATCCGGGAAAAGCCCATTCTGCACACTCCTTGAAGGGCTTTTCGGGGAGAACTACCAAGAACTCGCTCAAGAATACGGACAACGCGGAACCGATGCGGAAATCCTTGAAAAATGTTCCATTCTCTGGGAAGAATACAAAAAAGACAATAAGCTCGACACGGCAACGTCCATCGCGCTGGCCTTCAGGGAACAAACCTATAGCATCACCAGACGTGTCCTTGATCCAATATGCGAGATATACGATAACGCGCGTGATATCGAACGAGTCTTTAAAGACTTTTTCAGAGGCACACAGGAAAGGGCTCAACAGGAGGCGGCGGAAGAGCAGCGTGAAGCAGAGAGGGCCGCAAACGAAAAACTCAGAGAAGACCCGCGGTATAAAGAGGTTCCAGCAGACATAGCCGCCAAATTCTCGGCTCTCGGCATCTCCATAAGGGTGAACCGCGAAGAAACCTACATCCCAGGATTCAAGGGAATACGGGGCGTAACGCACGAACCTTTTTCCCGTTGGTTTTTTCAGGATTCCGCAGGGTTCGGAGGAACGCTCTACCGGATGAAGGATCTCCTCAAGTCCCGCTATGATGCCAAATTCACCAAGGACTGGCGGGAACATTCCGGCGCATGGTGGCACGTCAGTTCCCTGACCGACCTCCAAGAAATATATGAACTCCTCGCATAAGGAAAACAGCATGAAGATATTCAATAAACCGACTGTGCCTACCCTTGATGCCCTCAAGCCTTCACAGCTCGTCAGCGGCGAACTTTCCCGCGAGGACTGGCGGAAAAGGATGCTTGAAGGCTACAAGGGAATATTGCTTGGGAACCCGATTCAGTACCGCGGTTTCGGCCCGTTTTGGTGGATCCTTAAAAAGGAAATGCTGGATGCCGGTATCGCCGACTTTGGGGATTCCCTCGATGCGGAATGGGTAGAGCGGATCGACTACGGCGATCCAGTCCTCAACATCCTCTCGGCCTACGCCTATGCCGAATATGCCGAAGAATACGGCCTACTCTACTCTTCCGGGCACACCGTCGAGTTCATCGGAGATGACGACGAGGTGATCAACGACGACTACGTGCTTGCCGACGACTTTATGGAGCTGCGTGCAGCCGGGACGCGGTAGATACCTCCACTCCCCCCAAAAAATCCCCCGGCAGAATTTTCCGCCGGGGGATTTTCCAATATACGCTGTGCCCCTACTTGTCGTCCCCGTCCACCAGATCCTCGCCGTCCGCCGCCGGCGTCTGCCCTTTTGGAGGCCCCTTTTGGGGGCAAACCAGTTCAAACGATTCTTCATCCCTCTTTAAAACATCTGTCCAGACGAAATGAAGGAATGCACGCTTGTCCGTGACTCCAAAATCCTGATCGATGGTTGCCAATATCCCCGCAAGAGTTCCGGCGACGTTCGCACTGGATTCAAGCGTTTCCCTTTCTTCGCGTTCAAGAGCCGTGGAAACGCTGTTGAAGGTGATCTTCCATGGCTGATCTTCAGGAAGAAAAACTTTTCCATACTTATATGCGACGTGCAGCTCACAAAGCCGCTGCACCCCATTGAATATGGCCTTCCGGAGGGACTGCGCCTTCATTGCCGCCATAATGGACACCCGCATGAACCCGCCATCCCCGAGCCCACCCGACAGGAAGTCAGCAAATCCCAACATGGCAGGGTCAATGCCCAACGCTCCGCCCAGACGTTTTATATGGAAGTTCACATCTTCCAGGCCGGAAATGTCCGGTGTCCCCTGTACGGTGTTTATGTCCAGCCTCCCTTTGGTATCGCCAAAAATGGGAATAAGTCTGTTGATCACGGTCTGGACAAAGCCTCTCCGGTAGGACTGCCGGGCCATTTCACGTTCCGTATGGACAAGCTGCGAACTCATCATGTTAAGATAGTTCGCTGCCCGCTCAGGATCCAGCCGCCCCGTGTTCACCCCTATCAGCCGTTCCAAGCGCGCGGCATTTTTCCGGCTCATATTCATCGAGTCCACGGCGTTCAAAAGATCCAGCCACGGCTGATAGGCCGTAGCGATCAGGCTCTCCCCATAGCTGTTTGATTCAACTATTGATTCCTTGTCATAGCCGTCAATGGAAAGGTCAACGGGGATGGCCCCGTATGCGGTGGGTTCGCAAAGCTCCATATTCTGCCACGTGGGAATCTGGAATTCCACAAAACTCCACGGCGGGAGGAGCATGATCTGTCTGCTCCTCGCCTCCGGGGAGGCTCCTTGATGTGATGTGGTGAACCCCGCAAGCTGACCGGCTTTCTCGTACTTTTTGATAAACCGCGGATGGGTATAGTAATCGCTGCGGACGTTCAGAATCCCTTTCCCCTGCTCTCCGTAGACCCTGACAAAGGCCGTCCCGTAGAGCGCCGCATTATACCCCCACTTCCCTATCTGCTCATTGATCAATTGTTGAAGTACCGCTTTAAGTTCGTCTACGATCTTGTCTCCACCAGGTTCAACCGGGTCAATGGCTACGGCCTCCCACGAATCGGATTTCACACTAAGAGCGTGCCCGATATGCATCTTGAGCGCAGAGTCAATCGTGGGATCTCTGGCCAAGGACTCCAGCGATGCATATCTGGCAACCCGTTCCAAGGGCAGCTCACAGGCAAGCCGGGCCTCCTCGACCGATAGCGTCGCGTTGTCCCAAGCGAAAGGATCGACAGGCGACAATACGCCGAAGCGGGAAATCGACGGAATGGGCTTCCCGTTCATCTACCAAAGAACGCGCCGGGTACAGCCCACTGAGAGCTTTCACAGGTTCCGCTGCGCCTTCTTTGCTTTTGTCCCGTGCCATATACACACTCCTTACATACATTCCCGGCAAGGGTAGCCACGCGTTTTTGCGAAAGTCACGAAAAAAGCCTCATATGTTCCATATTTAGGGCGCATTCAATTTCCTTGCCTCCGCAAAGGCTGTACGGTTAAAAGAAAAAGGTTTGCGCATATGCCAGCACAACGCTTGAATTGTTCCTTTTCGCTTCTCGACGAGGGCCGCCAGTATACGGGCAATCACAGGAAATACATCATTGAGAACGCGCGGGAGATCTGCAACTCACCAGCGACCAAAGAAAAAATCAGGCTCAGGGAGGCCCTCGGCTTTTATGGCCATGGACGGCGCATCCTTGCCGGGAAAATGAACATCGGCGAAGTCGAAGCCGTCACCCTGCCGGACGGCGGGAAGGCCATAGTCAGCAATATCCCCTCCAACGTGACCGTGGCCTTCGATGTTTCCCCGGAGGGAGTCGTCTCACATTCACAGGAAGTCCTGGATACCGAAACCGGAAAGAGCGTCTCCACCCTGCACGCCTCCCGTGTCGGAGGATTCTCATGGGCCTGCCCCGGGGTCGACGGAGGCAGAGGGAAGCCAACCAGACTTTCCGGCTTTTCGGGATTCGACTATTTGCTCAACCCGGGGTTCAGCTCGAACCGGGGCTACATCCTTGAAGGCGCCGCAGACACGGCCGGCCAGGAGCAGATGATCCTTGAATGCCTCGCGGCCACCGTAAAGGATGACAGAAAGGCCCAAGAATACCTCGCGGGATGGGAACTGGACACGCAGGCGCGTCTCGCGGCGCTGGAAGACGCCATTTTCGAGTCCACCGCCCGACAAGCCGAATTGACGGAACGGCTGCGCCGAAGCGAAGAAACCGCCTCCACCTCAAAGGCCCAATGCGAGTCCGCCATTCTGGAAGCCGCAGCGCAGAAGGAACGGCTTGCAGGGTTGATCGACGCGCTCGCCTCCTCTTTCCCCTGCTTCATCCCGGAAGATGTGCAGCACCAGATGATGGAGGGGGACTTTTCCCGCTCCAAAATGATTTTCGAGCAGGCGTCCCGCGTGGACTTTTCGCAATATCCCATTGAGGAGCACAAACCCAAAACAATTTCCCCGGGTTCTCAGACGCAGGAACCTCCACTCTACGGATCAGGAGCTTTTGGGTTCATGATCGACATATGAAAAAAGTCCCCGCCCAAACGTGTGGCGGGGACTTTTTTCAGCCGAGCATGTCCAGGAGCCATTCCCTTCCGAGCTGCGTCCATCGGCGATGATACACGATCTTGTCGTTTTCGAGGATTTCCTGCTTGATGTGGACATAGCCATGCTCGGCATACTCGGCGTACAGGACATAGGTTCCGTTCTGCTTGAACTGGACACGCCGCTCGCACAGCAAGCGGTTCAGGGCCACGGCACTGCGCATCCCAAGCTCTTTGGCGATCTCCGTTGTCGTATACGTTTTTCGGACATGGGAAAGGATGGCCACACGAGCCTCAGCCTGCACACGGGCCTCGCGCTCTTCCTTCAACTGGGTCGCCAGCTTGATCAACACATCCGGGTTGAGCAAGGCTTCTTCCAGCTTTTTGGGCGTGAGATAGCCGCCGTGCTTACGGACGGCGGGAAGCACTTCATGAATGATCCATCGCTTGAAGGCCTTGGCTTCCGGCTTACGCGAACGGAGGACGAGGGAATACAGACCGGGCTCGGAAATGATGGACATTTCTTGCTTACCGCCAAGGGTGTCGATAAGGGCGACACCCTTTTCATCGTCATCAAGAGAGGCAGCGGCATCACGGCTATTGCCGATCTCCAAGCAGTCGCATACATCCTTTCCCACAAACCACGGCGCGCCACTCTGTTCCACAACCCTGATCTTCCCGAATTCCTTGTTTTCGAAAATCTGAGGCATCTCCATGGACGAAACTCCTTTTGCAAAAGTTCCGTCCACGCTATCGGCCTCCCCGTAGGGGCGCACGGAAAAGCCGTCTAGATATGCCGTATTTACGGGAAAGATGAAAAGGCCCTGCCCGAGAGATCGGGCAGGGCCTTGTGTCGGCTCACGTTGTCGCGTAGGTTGCCCGGCGTGGGGCATGTTCTCCCGGTAAAGGAGAAAACCCCATGAAGCGCTTCCTCCGGGACGTGCTGGTCGGCTTTCTGGCCAGCTTCCTTGCGGCTGTGGCAGTTCACTTGCTGAACTTCTAAACGCCGCGCCCCGGTAGAGGTGCTATCTACCGGGGCGCAAAAACCGTAATTCAACGAGTTGCGGGGGACGTGCCCCACTGGGGCAGGGATTCGTACTCCCTGCCCCTCCTTTTTATCCATTCCTCAGCCGAAATGCAAGTTCATCTCACGCCCGCGCCCTACCCTCTTGCCGACGAGCACCATATTTATTGAGAAAATGTGCGAGCAGATGGCACTGCCCTATCCCGGTGAGCAGGGTAGTGACCGTGACGAACTGGTAATCGTCTCCCGTATCGGTCGAGCGTTCCACCACACGAAAGTAGCCCTTATCCATCATGCAGGGCTTCGGCATCCAGTTGGCGCCTTTTTGCCGGATGAGGTACCCTGCCTTGTACAATTCGCGGTAAACACGGCTTGCGTCCATGTCCAAACCGTTCTGCTTGAGAATTTTGGCGAACTGATTGACGGAAACGCATTCTTTCGTCTTCATAATCGCTTCGGCAAGTTCGACCTTCGGGGCGTCTAAGGCGATTTGTTCCTGAAGCATGGCCACTTCCTGACTGAGAAGCCCGATCCGGTTGGCGGCGATGGCTATAGCCCGCGATAGAATTTCATCTTCTGCTTGTGGCGTGCCGTGGCAGCCAGTTTTGCGGATTGTGGGAAGCACTTTATGAACAATCCATTGCCTGAAGGCATTGGCTGCTTCCGGTTTGCTCGAACGAAAGACAAGGGAATACAGACCTGATTCAGAAATAGTGGATATTTCTTGATCGTGGCCCAGGGTGTCGATAAAAGCGACACCCTTTTCATCGTCTTGAAGAGAGGCGACGGCATCACGGCTATTGCCGATCTCCAAGCAATCGCATACGTCACTCCCCACAAACCACGCCGCACCGTTGTGTTCCGCAACTCGAATTTTCCCGAATTCCTTGTTCACAAAAACTAGAGAAATCTCCATGTACCAAACTCCTTTTGCAAAAGTTCCGCCCACATTATCGGCCTCTCCGCAGGGACACACGGAAAAGCCGTCCAGATATGTCGTATTTGCGGAAAAATGAAAAACTCTAGCCCAAAAATGAAAAACTTAAAAAAGCATGGGAAAATGATTTCATTTTTCCCAAAAGGTTCACAAATAAAAAAAGTCCTCCCCTGCCATGTTGAGCAGAGGAGGACTTTTTCAATTCTTTTTATGCGCTATTCGCCAAGCAATGCCCAGTAGGGGGCAAAACTCTTTTGGGCCAATTCAGCGATTTGCATCACAAAGGGGAGATAATCCCCCTGCGTGGCGGCGATATCCAAATTTCGGTAATAGTCCGGGCGCGCATCCACGGGGACTATCACCGAGGGAAAGCCCACCCGCATGAGCTCGAAATTCATGATGAGCCGGGCCGTTCTGCCGTTCCCGTCCTTGAAGGGGTGGATGTTCACGAAATCCGCATGGACGCGGGCCGCAAATTCCACAGGATGCAGCGCACCCCGCGCCACACCGTACCACCGGAAAAAGGCTTCCATCTTTTCGGGCACGCTCTCCGCCTGCGGCGGGATATGCCCGGCACCGGAGATGAGCACGTTCACCCTGCGGTAGGTTCCGGCATTGGCGCCGTCGATGTTGCGCAGGATGAGGCTGTGGAAGTCCTTCAGGGTACGCTCGGTCAAGGCCGCGTCCCCTTGGGCGAGCACTTCCAGGTAGTCGATGGCCTGGCTATGCCCTACCGCTTCAAGATGTTCCCTAAGGCTCTTGCCGCCTATGGTGATGCCGTCCTCCAGCACAGCCTTGGTTTCGCTCATGGTGAGCGTGTTTCCCTCGATGGCATTGGAGTGGTAGGTGAAGCGGATACGCATGTCCTGCCGTATCTGGGAGACGATATCCGCGGGCAGCGGGCGGTGGGCATCGAGGCGCGCCTTGAGCGCATCCAGAGAGGCAAACAGTTCGGCTGTGTCTTTCATGGAGTCTCTCCTGCAGGGGCTCAGGATAATGCGACGAGGGAAAGAGGCAAGGGAGGGATTTTCGACCAGACCCGAAAAATTTTACTCAAAGGGTCCAGGTCAGGGGTCCAGATCGCGATCTGGACCCCTAAAAATGTATAAAAAAAGGTTGCGCCGCTTTAGCGCAACCTATTGATTTCATGGCGGAGAGGGAGGGATTCGAACCCTCGATACAGTTTTATCCGTATACCCGCTTAGCAGGCGAGCGCCTTCGGCCGTCTCGGCCACCTCTCCGTGGAAATGACGTTAATGCGTCGTTTCGTGGATTCTTCTAGCGATTCTTCCCGTACCTGTCAACCGTTTTTTCGATTTTATCGTTCCCGGCGATCAATCAAAAATGCCGGGGAGCTCTACCATGATAGAATAACTCTTGTCGTAACCATCGTAATTATACCGACCTATAATGCGGTAACATTGCGCCGAATAGGCAATATCAATACTTTGATCGTAGGTTTTTCCGAACGTTCCACCTTGGCGCATATTACGGTAGTCATCAAACCTGATAGACCACTCAGGCGTCAAATTGATCGTCAAATCATTGTGGATAAGCCGCAAATCCGAAGTAAGCTGGACATTGTTCCAGTTTTCATACTGGAATTTTTTTCTGTAGTCGTAATACTTATCACGGAAGCTCATACCGGTGTACCATGATATCTTATCCTTGTAGCGCAGATTGATATCATGATCATGGCGTGTAACTTGTCCATCATACGCCGAGAAATACGTTTTATCATGATACCCGAGCCACGGCCAAGGATAGATCTCGAAATCCGAAACAATATCCATGAATGGCCTGCGCCCATATTCATCCCGATACCGATCCCGGCGAGCCTCTTCAAAGTCGTAACCGCTCTCAATCCGCCAGCGCAAAAGATCCTGATAAAAAGTACTGCGCCGGGCTTCCTGCTTATCCCCCTCTCCGGTTACCGAAACAATGGAACCCTTCCGCGTTACAATATTGGTGATAGAGTACGTCAGTTCATCCCGGGGCAGGATTCTATCCTCCATCAAATAGAAAGGATTCTTTTCTTGGTCAACATGCGGCGTGCGGGAATACCGGATACGCGGTTGGATTTCGTGACGAACCGCCGTCCACATTTTCTTTCCGGCGTTTTCAGGTTTGAGCGGAATGCTCGATTCGTCTCCAAGCTGCCAGATGCGGCTGGCTTCCGTATACCCTTGGATGTCCATATCGATCATGGTACGGGATTCGCCTGTCTGACGTGGGGAAGCCGAATTGTCCATGTACATGGCCAATGGGCTGGTATGCTCCTTGCGATCCGTATTGTAGTAGGTCTGACGGAGCCCGACCGTACCGATGACGGAACCAAAACCAAAATCGAGAGGAACAGAGAGCTTCGGATAGATTTCCGTACGCCCGCCGGTTGTTCCCGAAGCACGGTACATATATCCGGACTGGAACTGCGCTTCCAGTTCCAAGGGAATCTGCGGAACGATTCTTCCCTTATACAGGAACAAGTCAAGCTGCGGCAGGCGCTGGACCAGTTCATCCTGGCTTTGCGCCCTGTTCCCGTGGCCGAGGGCAGGATCCTGCTCATACCGCATACTGGCGACGATGCCCACGCGCTGCCAATCATTGCTCACCAAAGCGGCGCTCACGCGGTTTTGATCGTCTTCCTGCAAATCACGCCCAAACATCCTGAACAAATTGTCACGGGTCCTGTCAAAACCTGTAGGCCCTTGGTTGAACTCACGAAGAAAGTCCTGATCCGAAACATAATCGATATTGGAGCGGTAACGCCACGTGGAGGCCCCAAGGAATCCGTCGGCCATTCCGCGCAACCAGTACCGATCGTTGTTGGTACGCAGCGTTTGCTTATTTTCGCTTACCCGGCTCGTCCCTGGAATCGCCACGGTATCCTTATCGTAGATGCCGGTGGCGGCGAGCCATGTCTTTTGATCCGTAAATTCGTTCGCCCGATATTCGACACTGAGCGACGGCCCGATCTTCGTCATCCAGCCACCGTAGAACGTCATATCATGGCTTTCATCAATGGCCCAGAAATACGGCTGGGTATAATAAAAGCCACGCTTATCGCTGATGCCGTAGTCTGGCGGCAACAACCCGGACTGGCGAGTTGTCTTTGCCGGCAATACCATGAAGGGGCTGTAAAAGATTCCCGTATTTTTTACGTCAAAAGTCGAGTGGAAAAGCTGGGCATAACCGTCAATCTCCACGACGGCCTGCTCGGCATTCATTGACCACGCGGGACTGGTTCCGTCGCAGGTCGTCACTTTTGCCTTGTTGAAGGTATAGCGATCACCCCAATGCTTGATGATCCGCGAGCCGCTGAAATAAATGTGCGGTCCCTCCATGAAAACATGGCCATTCGTCAGCCAGCCGGTTTTGGAGTGCAGATCAAACTCGGCTTCATCTGAATGGATGTCGTCCTTGCCCATGCGGACGAACACGTTGCCTTTCAGATAAACCCAGTTTGTCGCGGAATAGTACCGGGCGAAATCAGCTTTCAGGATGTCGTTTCCCCGCTGAAGGACAACCCCGCCCTGCGCCTCAACGATGGTATTGTCGCTGAGCGTGACCAGTTTGTCCGCCTCAAGATTCCACGAAGCCTCCTTCGTGTCTTCCATCGGTATGGTGAGCACATCCGTAGCGGCATACGAATGGACCGGCGAACAAAGAAAAAGCGCCAGCAGAGCTATGGGCGCGCAAACCGTTTTTGTCACAAGCCGGAACATTCCGCGAGGCAGGGGCACAATCATGGGCACGGTAAACTTCCTGTTGCATCCAGCGTTCGGACGCACTATAAAAATGCTCCGCACAGGAGCGTGTTTAAAAGGATAACTCCGCAGCAACGTTTCTTTTGTATCACTCGAACCAATTGCCGGGCGCTATCCCGAAGCCTCTCAATGCCTGCCTCCCTCGCGGGGGTGCCTTTTGAAAAACAACGCGGCTTCATGCTCTGGTTCGTGCGGAGTGTACTCTAGCCCATTTTTCAAACAAAAAAAACCCTCGGTTATTCCCCGCCGCCGGGGGGCGGCGAAAAAAAGAGGATCCTTTTTCCGATTCATCCATAACTTTCCCGAGATACGAAATGGGGGATGTTTCCACGCCCGTTTACCGTCCAGAATCCTTGTCCCTGTTTTTTCACCAGCAAAGCGCTTGAGCGTGGAGGTCCCATGTTTTTGAGCAGTGCCATCATCACCGTCCACCTTGAAAACCTTAGGCATAACCTGAAAACACTGCTGGCCCGCCACCCTTCTCTCATGCCGGTCATCAAGGCCGACGCCTACGGGCACGGCGTCGTCGCCGTGGCGCGCGTGCTGGCGGAAGAAGGGATACAGCATATGGCGGTGGGTTCCGTGGGGGAAGGCGCACTGCTCAGGCAGGAAGGGCATACGGCTTTCCTGCTCGCCCTGATGGGACTGGCAAGGGATGAAGATACGGCTCTTGCCGCGAGCTACGACATCACGCCGCTGGTCCATAGCCGGGAAAGCCTTGAGCGGATCCTTGCGCAAAGCCATCTGGCGGGACGGGCGAAGCCGTTGACGGTTGCCATCAAGTTCGACACCGGCATGTCCCGGCTGGGGTTCCGCGTGGATGAAGCGGCGGAGCTGGCCGACTATCTGCGTACGCTCAAGGAAGTGCGGCCCGTGCTGGTCATGTCGCACCTCGCCGCTTCGGATACTCCGGCACTCGACGATTTCACCCACGAACAGGCGCGCCGCTTCCACGAAGCGACGGAAAGCATGAAGGCCGTTTTCCCGGGCCTCAAAACATCCCTGACAAACTCTCCGGGCCTCCTCTGCTGGCCGAGCTACGTCGGCGATCTGGCCAGACCCGGCGTCACGCTCTACGGAGGAAATCCGCTTCACGGCACGGATAGGGCCAAGCTGGGCATGGGCCTGCTTCCCGTCATGGAGATGGCGGCTCCCGTGCTTTCCGTCCACCCCGTCGTGAAAGGCGCCACGGTCAGCTACGGCTGCCTGTACACCGCCCCCAAAGACATCAGGGCGGCCGTCGTCGGGGCCGGCTATGCCGACGGCTACCCGCGTTCGCTGTCCATGCGCGGCTCAGTCCTGATCCGGGGACAGCGCGCCCCTATCCTTGGGCGGGTGTGTATGCAGATGTGCATCGTCGACGTGACCGATATCCCGGGCGTCGAACCCGGCGATACGGCTTATCTGCTGGGGGGCTCGGGCCCGCTGGCCATCCGGCCCGAGGAACTTGCCGAATGGTGGGGGACCATTTCTTATGAGGTATTCTGTGCGCTAGGCCGCAACCGCCGCGTAAGCGAGAAAAAGTTCAGCGAATACAGTAACCGGCGGGCCTAAACTTCAGCTTCTGGTGCGGCAGGGCTCCCCGCCGCACCGTTCAGCGCTGGCAGCAGTAGCCGCCTTCCACACCTTCCGGGCTCAGCACGATCTGCCAGAGCTGGATGTCACGCGCCCGGAAAGCGCCCGCGCAGCTTAAAAGATAGTACCGGTACATGCGGCGTACGCGCTCGCTGCACTGGAAAGCGCCTTCCGCATAGCCTTCCTCAAAGCGCTGGTGCCATGCCATGAGCGTCTTGTCGTAATCGGCGCCGAAGTTGTGCCAGTCTTCCATGACATAAAGCCCGGTGATGGCCTTTGCGACGCAAACGGGAGAGGGAAGCATCCCGTTGGGGAAGATATATTTATTGATCCACGGATCGGTTCCCGTCTTCTTCTTGCTGTTGCCGATGGTATGCAGCAGGAACAGCCCCGAAGGTTTCAGCAGCCGTTTGGTCGTCTTCATGAAAATATCGTAATTTTTCCGTCCCACGTGCTCGAACATCCCCACGGAGACGATGCGATCGAACTGCCCTTCCATGGAACGGTAATCCTGCAGCAGCCAGTTGACGAGATGCCCGGCATCGTGTTCCCGGGCATAGGCCAGCTGTTCCGTGGAAATCGTGACCCCGGTGACCTTCACCCCGTATTCTTTGGCCATATATAAGGAAAGGCCACCCCAGCCGCACCCGATGTCCAGCACGGACATCCCTTCCTTGAGATCCAGCTTCCGGCAAATCAGGTCCATCTTGTTGCGCTGCGCCTCGTCCAGCGTCTCGGCATCCTTCCAATACCCGCAACTGTAATTCATCGTAGGCCCGAGCATACGCGCGAACATGGCATTGTCCGTATTGTAATGCTGTTCCGCGACCATTGGGGCCCTGGCTACGCTTTGCAGGTTGAACAGGAGCTGGCTCGCCACGATCAGCGCGTTGGGCAGGTTGCGCCGTACCTTATCCTCCAGATGCGCGTGAAGGGCCTTACAAAACATCACATCCAGCTGGTCGCAGTCCCACCAGCCCTCGAGATAGGCCTCGCCCGCTCCGAGCGTCCCCTCCCGAAGCACCCGTTTATACAGGCCTTCATTATGAACCCGGATATCCCAGGGACGGTCTCCCCCAACCCGGATATCCGCCTCAGCAAGCATCGAAGTCAAAACGGCTTTTGCATCCATGACTAACCTCCGAAAATATCGCCTTCACACCCCTTCCCGGAGTAAAGGCGGCTTTCCATGATGCACCACGGAATACCCTTTTCTTCAATTATTAGTTGGCGCTAGAATCATTCAACCATAAAAACCTCCTCCATGCGGAGGGAAACGAAAAAGCCAAAAAATCCCCACTATTCGGAGAGGCTGTGCGGGCGGCTGAGCCCCTGCCGCCATGATCAAAAAAGAGAAGACGGACAATCCGCCTCCTCTTTATTGTAAGACTGCAACCGCCCTTCGCAAGGGAGATTATTCGTCGTCATCCCCGCCGGTCTTCTCGGGCAGCTTTCCGATGCGCTTCAAGAACTCGTCGCGGCAGTCGTAGCTGCAAAAACGGTGAACCGTCTTGCCGTCCCGAACGGTGATGTTGCTGTCGGAGTCAATATAGGCTCCGCAAACCGGGTCTTTGACCATCTCCCCGGTAGCGATGAGATGTTCCTTTTCCTTCTTGGTATCCTCGCCGCTCTTTTTGCGGTCGTTCATGAACATGCGATACAGGGCATAGCCCACAAGGATGAGGATCAACCATTTCCACATGGTTCAACTCCAGCATTGCCGTTACTGGCGGATGCGGTTCCCTTCCACGGCATGAGCGAGGGAACGCAACGCCTCTCCGGGAGTCCGTCCGTCGGAGAGGAGCAGATTCGGTTCGATATCCCGCAGAGGGACAAGCACAAAAGCCCGTTCCGACATGCGAGGATGGGGCAGAGCCAGATGCGGCGTATCCCAGCGCTCCTGATCAAACAACAAGAGATCCAGATCGATAACGCGCGGGCCGAACCGCATCGCCGGGTCCGACGTCTCCCGGACGCGGCCCAACCTCTTTTCCACATCAAGCAGCATATCCAAAAAATCGGGGGCTGTCATGTCTAAAGCGCAGGATACCTTGAGAACCTGATTGGCGAACCAGGGCTGGTCGCGCATATCCTGCGGCTCCGTAAAATACACGGGCGACGACGCCTCGATTTTCCAGCCCGGCAGGGCCCCCAAAACCTCACGCGCCCGGGCCAGATTCGTTTCCGGTTCGCCCATATTGGAACCCATGCACACATACGCCATATGCCGCTCATTCATCATATCACTCCAAAAGCCGCGACCGGTTTGCGATTCCCCATGCTCTGGTGTATTCTGCGAACATGAAGACGACCACGCGAATCCATGCATCTCCCGTTTCCGACAAGAACGGGCAGCGCCCCGATACTCCGGCAGGTTTTCCCGCCAGACTGGCTTCCCGCTGGCTTGATGGACTCATAGCCGAACGGGGGCTCTCGCGCAACACCGTCGCCGCCTACAGGCAAGATCTGGACGCGCTCCGGGACTTCCTCGACGAGCTGGAAACGCCCCTCAGCGGCCTAGACGACGAAAACATCACGCTGTTCATCGCTTGGCTGCGCAAACGCGGCGACGCGACCCGCACGCTCGCGCGGCGCATTTCGTCCCTGCGCAGTTTCCTCGCATGGTGCGTCGAACGGGGGGAACTGGCCTCCAACCCGGCCGCCCTCATCGACACGCCCAAGCTCCCTTCCCTCCTGCCCGACGTGCTGACGCAAGATGAGATCGTCCGCCTGCTCAACGCGCCGGACGCCACCAGCAAGCTCGGGCTCCGGGATCGGGCCATGCTGGAGCTGCTGTACGCCGCGGGTATGCGCGTTTCCGAGCTCATCGAACTGCAACCCATCGATCTGGATCTCCAGCGGGGCGTCGTGCGCATTTTCGGCAAGGGAAGCAAGGAGCGCCTTGTCCCCCTGCATGACGCGGCGGTCATGCGCATGGCCGAATACCTCAAAATCGTGCGCCCCCTCTTCACCCCCGTTGAGGACCGGGTGTTCCTCAACCGCTCCGGCAACGGACTCTCCCGGCAGGGCGTCTGGAAGCTGGTCAAACGCTACGCGCTGGAGGCGGGCATCCGAAAACCCATTTCCCCGCACACGTTCCGGCACTCCTTCGCCACCCACCTGCTGGAAGGCGGGGCGGATCTCCGTTCCGTGCAGATCCTCCTCGGCCATGCGGACATGAGCGCCACGGAGCTCTATACGCACGTCCAGTCCGAACGCCTGCTCCAGATCCACAGGAAATACCATCCCCGGTCCCAGCACGCCGAGCCCGGCCCGGATGACGCCTCCTCTCCCGAAGACGACCTGTCGTAAGCTGCATAAGGAAACCGCATGAAACCTTCCCTGGCCTCCGCCCCCACCGTCATCACCTGCCACAGCAACGCCGACTGGGATGCCCTGTCTTCGATGATCGGCATGTCCATGATCTACCCCGACAGCATCATGATCTTTCCGGGCAGCATGGAAAAGCCGCTGAACCAGTTCTTCAACGAAACCGCCGTATTTCTGTATACCTTTAAAAATATAAAAGAGATCGATCACGCCAGCGTGAAGCGCGTCGTCGTCGTGGACACGCAAATCCGTTCCCGCGTGCCGCAGGTGCAGGATCTGCTCGATCTTCCCGGCGTGGAGGTGGAGGTATGGGATCACCACCCCACCCCCTACTCCGGCGAAAAGAACAAGGTCATCAATGCCGACGTGACGCACATCGGGACCACGGGCTCCACCTGCACGCTTATCTGCCAAGCCTTGCAGGAACGGGGCATCACCCCGGCCTGTCAGGAAGCCACCTTTCTCGGGCTCGGCATCTACGGCGACACGGGCGCGTTCACCTACACGTCCACCAAGCCGGAAGATTTCCTCGCGGGGGCATGGCTGCGCCAGCACGGCATGGATCTGCCCTTCATCGCTGATCTCGTCCAGACGGGCATGACCAGCGTCCACATCAAGGTTCTCAACGAACTGCTCGACTCCGCCACCGCGCACGAAATCGGCCCTTACAGCGTGGTCCTCGCCGAAGCCACGCTGGACAGCTTCATGGGCGATTTCGCCTACCTCGCCCAGAAATTCATGGAGATGGAATCCTGCAACGTCCTGTTCGCCCTCGCCAACATGGAGGAAAAGGTACAGGTCGTGGCCCGCAGCCGCGTGGACGCCGTGGACGTCGGCCAGATCTGCAAGGCGCTCGGGGGCGGGGGGCACCGTTTCGCGGCGTCCGCTTCGGTCAAGAGCATCCCCATCCCCGAACTCAAGGACGCCATCTTCCAACAGCTGTACATGCAGGTAAACCCGAACAAGCAGGCGCGGGATCTCATGTCCTCGCCCGCCGTCGGCATTGAGGACAGGCAGACCATCCGGGAAGCGGAACAGCTCATGAACCGCTACGGCCTCAAGGCCGCTCCCGTCTTCCGGGCGGGGACGCGCCATTGCATCGGCTATATGGAATGCCAGACGGCTTCCAAGGCTATAGCCCACGAACTGGGCGACATGCCGGTTTCCGAATACATGCAGCGCACCATCCTGACGGTCCCGCCGGACGCCCCTCTCCAACGCCTCATGAAGATCATCGTGGGCGCGCACCAGCGGCTGGTTCCCGTCGTCGAAAAGAACGAGGTCATCGGCGTGGTCACCCGCACCGACCTCATCAACATGTTCGTCGAGGATCCTTCCGGCGTGCCCATCCCGGTCAACACCAGCGCACGCGAACGGAATCTGGCGAAACTGCTGTCCACCCGGCTCCCGCAGCCCATGCTGCACATGCTCCACAGGGCCGGGGAACTCGGTGACCGCCTGCAGGTCAGCGTCTATGCCGTGGGCGGTTTTGTCCGCGACATCATGCTCAGCCGCCCCGCCGTGGAGTTCGACGACGTCGATCTGGTGGTCGAAGGCGACGGCATCGCCTTTGCCAAGGCGCTGGCGCAGGAACTTGGAGGCCGCGTCCGCGAGCACCGGACCTTCATGACGGCCCTCATCATCTATCATGACGAAAACGGCGAGGAACAACGCCTCGACGTGGCCACGGCGCGCCTCGAATACTATAAATACCCCGCCGCCCTGCCCACCGTGGAGCTCTCTTCCATCAAAATGGATCTGTTCCGCCGCGACTTCACCATCAACGCAATGGCCCTCCGCCTCAACAAGGGGCAGTTCGGCTGCCTCGTCGACTTCTTCGGCGGCCAGAGCGACATCCAGCGCAAGACGATCCGCATCATCCACGCCCTGAGCTTCGTGGAGGATCCCACCCGCATCATCCGGGCCGTGCGCTTTGAGCAGCGGTACGGCTTCCACATCAGCACGCAGGGCGAAAAGCTCATCAAGAACGCCCTGTCCCTGAACCTCGTGGAAAAACTGTCCGGCGCGCGCATCCTGCACGAGCTGAACCTCATCTTCCGCGAGGACGAACCGGAAACCTGCCTGCGCCGCCTCAACGAACTCGGCGTACTGGCCGCAATCCATCCGAGCCTCGTCCTGAACGCCGACAAGAACGAGCTCCTCGACTCCCTGCGCGAAGTCATCGACTGGTACCGCCTCCTCTATTTCAAGGAAACGCCGGAACTCTCCACCCTGTACCTCATGGCCCTGTGCAGTGCCGTCCCGGCCATCGAGACGGCGGACATCCTGCACCGCCTCGGGCTGACGCCCACGATGCGCGAAGAAATCCTCAGCCTGCGGGAAAGCGTGCGCATGACGCTGGTGGAACTCATCAACTGGCACCGGGATACGCAGAAGAAGGGGCAGGCGGAACAGTCCGTAAGCCGCTTGTGCGCCCTGCTTGCTCCCCTGCCCCTCGAAAGCACGCTCTACCTGATGGCCCGCTCCGACAACGAAGAAATCAGCAGCAGCGTTTCCCAGTACATCTACAAATGGCGGCAGATCAAGGTGGACATCAACGGCGACGACCTGCACCGCCTCGGCTTGGAGCCCGGGCCGCAGTTCGGCAGCGTAATGCGCATGGTCCTCGCCGCAAAGCTGGACGGGAAGGCCGAAACGAGAGAAGCGCAGCTGAAACTGGCTGAGGAACTGATCAGGAAAGGATTTCCGGGAAACGGGACGGCGGGCGCCGCCCCGAAGAAGCCGCGCTGAAGCCTCCTCCGCAAGCGGGAAGGGCTTGCCGTGAGCGCCCTTGCCGTGTAGAAGAGGAAAAACGATTTTCACTCAAGATAAGGAAGCTGTCGTATGACACATCCTCTGTGGGCCCCATGGCGTATGGACTATATTTTGGGGCCGAAACCGGATTCGTGCGTTCTGTGTCTCCCTCCCGATGATCTTTCCCATGACGAGGAACGGCTCGTCCTGTACCGTGGCAAGACCGCTTTCGTCATCATGAACAAATTTCCGTACAACAACGGGCATATCATGGTGGCTCCCCTGCGGCACGTCATGGATCTGCCGCTTCTGGCGGCGGAGGAATCGACGGAAATCATGGAATTGCTCAAGCAGTGCACGACCATTCTCAGGGAGTTTTTCAAACCGCAGGGCATCAATGTAGGCCTCAACCTCGGCGAAGCCGCCGGAGCGGGCATCCGCGACCACCTGCATTTCCATCTCGTCCCCCGCTGGAATGGCGATTCTTCGTTCATGGCCGTGATGAGTGAAACGCGGGTCATCCCCGATCATCTGGCTTCGACCTATACCAAACTCAAACCCCTTTTCGCCCGGTTGCGCCCGGGCCAACCCGCATGAGGAGAGGTCTATGCGTTACATCAAAGTGCTGCTGCTGGTCATTCTGTTTTTCCTGGTCATGATGTTCTTCGTGCAGAACCAGAGTGCGTTCTCGCAGGCCGTCGCGCTGAAACTCGACCTTCTGTTCCTCCCTCCGGTCGAATCCGCTCCTCTGCCCTTCTACACCCTGCTGATCATCTGTTTCGTCCTTGGCGCCCTGTGTATCCTCGCCATGCTGATGTGGGACCGGGTTTCCCTGTCCGCCAAGCTGACGATGGCCAACATGCGTGCCCGCGGCTTTGAAAAGGACGTCGCCAAGGCCCTCAAGACCAACGAGGCCCTTCAGAAGAAGCTTGACGCCGCCGAAGCCAAGGCCGCCCAGCTCGCCGAAGATGTCGAAAACGCGAAAAAGTCCGCTTCAGCGCTCACCGAACAGGCGTAACCCTTAATCTTTCATAATGCCCACGGATGGTCCCTCGCGGGGCCGTGCGTGGGCATTATTGCAGCATATGAGCCAACAGCCCGCATCTCCCCGCCTTACTCCTATGTTCGAACAGTACCTCCGCATCAAGGAGGGCTATCCTGACGCCCTGCTCTTTTATCGCATGGGCGACTTTTATGAACTTTTTTTCGAGGACGCCGAAGTCGCCTCGCGTGAGCTTCAAATCGCGCTGACCTCGCGCAATCCCAACGCGGAAGCCCCCATTCCCATGTGCGGCGTCCCGTGGCATGCCGCCGAAGGCTACGTCAGCCAGCTCCTGAACAAGGGCTACAAGATCGCCTTCTGCGATCAGGTCGAAGACCCCAGAGCCGCCAAGGGGCTTGTCGAGCGTGCCGTCACCCGCGTCTACACGCCCGGGACCGCCGTCGAGGACGTCAGCCTCGAGCCCAAGGGGCATACCTATCTCGGGGCCCTGTTCTGGAGTGCCGACACGGATCGCGGCGGATTCGCGTGGGTGGACGTCTCCACCGGCTACTGGGCCGGGCTGCACGTCAAAAAGAGTCAGGAACTCTGGCAGTGGGCGCAGAAGATCGCCCCGCGCGAACTCCTGTTGCCGGAAGACGCCGACGTCCCGGCCTCGCTGCACCTCACGGACATTCAGGCCGTCCGCGTCCCGCTGCGGAGCCATTTCGACTACAAGCGTTCCGCCGAGCGCGTCCTTGCCGCCCAGTCCGTCGCCGAACTGGGAGCCTTGGGTCTGGAAGGCCGCAAAGAGCTGGTGCAGGCCTGCGGAGCACTGCTCGCCTACCTGGAACAGACGCAGATGCAGGACACCAAACATCTTGCGCCGTTCGAGCCTCTGGATCTCGGCCAGCACCTCCTCATCGACGACGTTACGGAGCGCAATCTGGAACTGTTCCGCCGCCTCGACGGGCGTAAAGGCGTGGGTACGCTGCGCCATGTGATCGACTCCACGCAGACGCCGATGGGCGGCCGCCTGCTTGAGGAGCGCCTGCGCAACCCTTGGCGCGAGCTTGCGCCCATTCAGGAAACGCAGGATGCCATTGCATGGCTTATCGCACATCCCGAAAACAGGAAAAAGCTGCGAGAAACGCTTTCCGGCGTTTATGATCTTGAGCGGCTGTCTACCCGTATCGCCCTGAACCGGACCTCCCCCCGGGACATGCTGTCGCTCAGGCAGAGCCTTGCGGCGCTTCCTCCGGTCAAGTCCGCTATCACGTCCTCCGATGCCGACACACCCAGAGTGCTCCGCTCCATTACGGAACATTGGGATGATCTCGGCGACCACGCCGCCACGCTGCAAAAAGCCCTTGCCGACGATCCGCCGCAGTTCATCACCGAAGGCGGGCTGTTCAAGCAGGGCTACAACGCCGAACTGGACGAACTGCTGGATCTTGTCGAGCACGGGGAAAACAGGGTCAAGGCGTTGCTCGACGAGGAGCAGAAAGCCTCGGGCATCAGCAAGCTCAAGCTTGGCTACAACCGGGTCTTCGGCTACTACTTCGAGCTGTCCAAAGCCGTTGGCGGCACGCCTCCCGAGCATTTTATCCGCAGACAGACGCTGGCCAACGCCGAACGTTTCACGACCGTCCGCCTCAAGGAGCTGGAAGAAAAACTGCTTTCCGCCGCCGACCGGCGCAAATCGCTTGAGTACAAGCTGTTCCAGCAGCTTCGCGGGGCATTGGCGGAAGCCCGCCCCCGCATCCTGTTCATGGCCGACATGCTGGCGCAGCTGGACTATTGGCAGTCGCTGGCGGAAACGGCGGTGCGCCACAACTGGTCGCGCCCCGTGCTCCATACCGGGCAATCCATCACGATCAGAGAAGGACGTCACCCTGTCGTCGAGGGCATCATCGGGGAAGCCGCGTTCGTGCCCAACGATCTTCATATGGATGAGGACAGGCGGCTCTTGCTGATCACCGGCCCCAATATGGCCGGTAAGTCGACCGTGCTCCGCCAGACCGCGCTGATCTGCCTCCTCGCGCAGATGGGCTCTTTCGTCCCCGCCCGGGAAGCGCAGCTTGGCCTGTGCGATCGCATCTTCTCTCGCGTGGGCGCTTCGGACAATCTGGCGCAAGGCCAGAGTACGTTCATGGTGGAGATGATGGAGACCGCGCGCATCCTGCGTCAGGCCACCAAGCGCAGCCTCGTCATCCTTGACGAAATCGGACGCGGCACGAGCACGTTCGACGGGCTGGCTTTGGCGTGGGCGGTTGCTGAAGAGCTGGCAAGGCGGGCCGGGGGCAGCATCCGAACCCTCTTTGCCACACATTACCACGAACTCACGGCACTGGAAGGCAAGATCCCCGGCGTGCACACCATGAACATCGCCATCCGGGAATGGAACGGGGAAATCGTCTTCCTCCGCCGCCTGATCCCCGGACCGTCCGACCGGAGCTACGGCATCGAAGTTGCGCGTCTGGCGGGCGTCCCACAGCCCGTCGTCCAGCGGGCCCGGGAAATCCTCGCCCAACTGGAGCAAAACAAAGGCTCCTCGCCCGTCCGCCAGGTCATGCCGAACCTTCTGCCCGGCATCCAGCTTCCCGAGGCCAAGCCCAAGAAGGCCGTCGAGGAAGTCGCCGTTGCGGAACCGGAGCACCCGTTGCTCGTGGCGCTGCGGGACACCAATCCCGATGCCCTAACCCCTCTTGAGGCCCTGAAACGAATCACGGAATGGAAACTTTTATGGGGAGCCCCAAAGCAATGAAAACATGGATCACGCCGATACTGTGCTGCCTGCTGCTGATCGCGGCGGGATGCGGCAAGAAAGGGGATCCGGTCCCCCAAGACAAGAAAAACCTTTTCTCGTGGGAAAGCGCTGATGCCGCCCTCACCGGAAACGGTTGCCTCGCCATCTCCGCGCTCATGAAAGGCGCGGCGCGCAACGTGGACGGTTTCTCCATCGAGCTGGAGCCGCTGGCCGCGTCCGCCGATTCCACCCTGCCGAAGGAATTGCAGACGCCGCAGGATACCTGCGAAGGCTGCCCCTTCACCCCGCGCGAAACGCAGGAACTGACGCCGCAGCAAGCCGTCCCCACGGATTCGGGAACGCGGTTCGCGTTTACCTACTGCCCGCAAACCAAGGCGGCGGCGTACCGCTGGCGTCTGGTGGCTCGGAACGTCTTCATGGCCTTCCCCTACGCGCTGACCCCTGTGAAGACCGTTCGCTAGATCAGATTCCTCGAAACACTCTGAAAGTATCAGTGAGGGAGCCTTTTTCTCAGGAAAGGCTCCCTCACTTCCCCTAAAAACCTTCCAAAAAGAAACGCCTCTACCTCCCTCCAAAACCTTTTGTGCATACCAAAAGCCTGCCCGCAGTTTTCCAGCACAAACGGCCTTTGGAGCAAGGCCATCAAAAAAAGAGGATAGGTTTAACCATCCCCTCTTATATTGAAAACGCGGCAAAGCCTTCATCAAAAAGGACCTGCCGCGTTTTTCTCTTATGGCACTTAAAAATGCTTCCGCCAGATTCCGCCGTAGGGGAAATTTCCGCCTTCGCCTTTGGAAGCCTTCCCCAACAGAGGCTCTGCGAAAAAATCCCATTCCCTGATGGGGCATCACACTGTTCAGACACCCCAAAAACCGACCAGCTGCAACAGCCACATGACCAGCAGCGCCTGCAGACCCGCCATGACATCATCGATCATGATGCCATAGCCTCCGGGCAACCAGCTCTCGGACGCATGGACGGGCCACGGTTTCCACATATCGAAAATACGGAATAAGACGAAGGCAATGCCGATTTTCGCCCAACCAGGATCGGAAAACGGCAACAGGACCAGCCACATGCCGAGCAGTTCGTCGATAACGATCTCACCCGGATCCTTGTAGCCGAGTATCTGCTCGCCACGGGTCGCGGCCATCCCGCCAATCCAAAACACGAGCACGAGCACCACAATCCGGGCGACGAACGGCAGCGGGATGAACAGAAACGGAGCCAGAACCGCCGCCAACGCGGAACCGCATGTCCCCGGCATGATAGGAGACAGCCCCGCAAAACCGAGCCGGCAAAAGGCGAGTATCAGTTTATCCATTACAACCCTCTCTATGCTTTGGCAGGAAAACGCCCGCACGAGAACTTTTCCCCTTCGGGACAGTACCGCAGCCGCTCGCACTTGGCACCAGCCAGGCCAAACACCTCGGGCAGCACGCCCCGGCACAGCGCGAGCATCTCGTCCGCAACGTGCCGGATTTCCCACTGCGCACGGCGGCAACAGCGGTGCTCAAAGAAATTCAGCAACGCGCGGCAGTTCATGGTCACGACAATGTTGCTCGCCGTGGCCTGCGGCAGGACAAAACGCGCATCCTCATTCGCCTTGGACCCGGTCCGACCTGCTTCTTCAAGCAATCCTTTAAGATCCCGGTAAGCGGAACCAATTTCCCGCATGATCCCTTCAAACCGCGCCAGCGCTTCCGGATTTTTCCGGATCTCCGGCGGGATCAGATAGTCGAAATCGGAACCGTCCACATAGCGCTGGCTCTGCTGCGAATATGAGGCGATACGGTGGCGCACGAGCTGATGCGTCAAGGCGCGGGACACGCCGCCGAGCGCAAAGGTGAAACTGACGTGCTCAACCGGGCTGGCATGGCCGGACTCCATGATGGAAGCCACAAACTGAGCCTGCTTTTCGCGGCCGATGTCCCCGGCGAGCAGGCGGGGCCACATATCGGCCACAAATCCGGCGTGATAGCATTGACGAAACGCCGCATACACCAAGGAAAGCGGTTCCGGCGTATGGGCAAGCAATTCGACACGAGGTTGGACTACGGGCATATGGTCTCCGGCTATCCGAGCATATTTAAATGTTTATACGCTTTCGCCGTAGCCATCCTGCCCCGTGAGGTGCGCTTCAAAAATCCACATTGAATAAGATACGGCTCATAAATATCCTCAATCGTACGGACTTCTTCGGAGCAAGCCACGGCCAGCGTCTTCACGCCCACGGGCCCTCCTCCATAAATGTCCACAAGGACGCGCAATAATTTACGGTCCATCTGGTCCAGCCCGTTCTCGTCCACATCCATGCGCCGGAGCGCGTGGGACGCCTGTTCCTCGTCCACCACGCCGGAACCGTAGACGGCAGCAAAATCGCGCACGCGCCGCAGCAGCCGGTTGGCGATACGCGGCGTTCCCCGCGAACGGCGGCCGATTTCCAGCGCGCCGCCCTCGGTGATCGGCACCCCCAGAATACGGGAGGAACGGATGACCACGCGGGACAGCTCCTCAGGCGTGTAGAACTCCAGACGGCTGATGATGCCGAAACGGTCCCGCAGCGGAGAGGAAAGCAAGCCGATGCGCGTCGTGGCGCCCACGAGCGTGAACGGCTCCAGATCGATTTTGACGGTGCGAGCGGCGGGCCCCTGCCCTATCACCAAATCGAGTTTGTAATCCTCAAGTGCCGGATACAGGATTTCCTCCACGGCAATGGGCATCCGGTGGATTTCGTCCACAAACAGGATGTCGTGGCGGGACAGATTGGTCAGGATGGCCGCCAGATCGCCGCTCCGTTCCAGCACCGGGCCGGACGTGCAGATCAGGTTGACCCCCAATTCCGCCGCCATGATCTGGGCGAGCGTCGTTTTCCCGAGGCCGGGGTTTCCGTAAAAAAGGACGTGATCCATCGCCTGCCCGCGTTCACGGGCGGCGTTCAGGAAGACGCGCAGATTGGCCCTCAGCTCCTCCTGTCCGATGAAATCCTCCAAACGGGAAGGACGGATGCTTTCGTCACCGGGAGAACCGGATTCAGGAGCCGACAGTTCTTTCGCCAAGTCTGCGGGGGGAAGGAATGATGGCGTATTAGGAGAATCGGACATTACTTCTGCCGTTCGCGGGCAAGGGCTTTCAGGGCCGCACGGAGGGCTTCGCTGACTTCAAGATCAGGCTCCTCGTGCAGGATGTTCTTCAAAACGGGTGCGGCTTCGGCTTCGGCATAACCAAGCCCTTCGAGACCCGTCAGCGCGTCGCGGTAGACGCTTCCGGGCACGCCCAGCTGCAACGAGGCCGCCGCCGGCATGTCCTCAACCTTCAACTTATACTTGAGCTCAAGGAAAATATGCTGGGCGCTCTTCTTGCCGATACCGGAAACCTGCGTGAGCGCAAGCACGTCGTCCTCAAGCACCAAGCGCCGCAGGTCGTCGGGGCGGAACGCGGAAAGGATGCCGAGGGCCGTCCGTGCGCCCACTTTGGAAATGGACGTCAGCACAATAAACGTCTGCCGTTCGTCCCATGTCTCAAAACCGAACAGTTCCTGCGCGTCCTCCCGGACGATATGGCAAATGTAGAAACGGACATGGCCGCCGCGTTCCGGCAATTGAAGCCGCGTCTGCTGCGGCAGGTAGACTTCATAGCCGACGCCGCCTTCCGTGACGACGACGCAAGCGTTGGCGCACACTTCCGCCAACCGCCCTTCTATATAAGCGATCATGGGGTGTTCTCTCCCTGTTTGAGCGGCAACACCCGGATGGCGTACCGGGGGCCAGCATAGCCCAAACCCCGCCGGGAGGAAACCCCCTCTCATGTCAGCCGGAATCTTCCATCCAGCCCTTGCGTGGAGCGAGCACTTCCAGCCTGCCCCCGACCTTCCGGAACCTCCCCCTTATCCGCGAGAGCCGTCTCAGCGGGCTCCCGCAAACGCACGGGCCGGGCAACATGGCCGCCATGTCTCCCGTCCGGTAACGGATCAGCGGCATGGCCTGACGCGTCAATGTGGTGAAGACCACTTCACCCGGCGTCCCGTCGGGCACAGGCTCACCGGAAACCGGATCGACGACTTCGAAAAACAAATCGCCTTCGCGCAGATGGTACCCCTGTTTCCCGCAGCACTCGACCCCGCCGCCGTAGCCTGTCTCAGTGAGGCCGTAGTGATCGAAAACCTCACAATGCCAGCCGTGGACAAGCGCTTCTTCCAAATCTTGCGGCAAAGGTTCCGCGCTCGACAAAATGGACCGAATTCCCGGGGAGGCCGGATGCGCACCCAAAAGACGACGCAACTGTCCCGGCGCGGCGACCAGACAGTCCGGGCGATGCAGCTCCAGTTCCCGGCAAAAGCCAGCCTGCTCAGCCGCGGGATTTCCGGCGACGCCCCGGGCTCCGATCCGGGGCAATGCCCGGATGAGCAGATCCGTAACCCCATCGGGGCGTTCCGCTCCGGGCAATAGAATGAGCACCGTATCGCCGGGACGCACCAGCACGCTGATGCCGTGGGCAAAAAAATCCAGCGTCCGCTCCAGATCAGCGTAAGCGAAGGCCAGCCGTTTGGGTTCTCCGGTTGTTCCGGACGTGCTCAGCGTCACCATCCGGGCGATGGCATCCAGCGGAACGCAGACAAACCGCTTCCAGCCGTCCTCGAGATCCCGCGCCGTCGTAAACGGCAATTGCGTCACATCGTCGGGCGATGCGGGCCACATTCCCGCCCGGATCGCCTCACCGTGACGTTCAAAAACGCCAGCAAGACGTTTCCGGTACAGCAGGCTGTTACGCTCCGTATAGCGCAACACCTCGTTGATTTTGTTCAACTGATACCGCCGCAACGATTCTTCGTTCAGCACCTCCAGCCCACAGCAACGCGCGATCCAGTCATCCAGAAACGGGCGCTTCATCATACACGGCCCCGGTACAACGTGGTGCCGTCAAACGAGGTCAGGTTGTACAGGCAAAATGGGATTAACGTTCCTGATGGACTGACGACATGGATGCAGCACCCTTTGACCCGCTCCAGATCCAGCGTCATGGCATCCTGAAACGCCATGCAGGACACGGTAAAGCGCTGCTCTATCCCCGCCGACGCCAAAAACCGATCGAACGCATCCCCATCCCGAGCCGCTGCCGGGGACGCGGGCGCGCTCCAGTGCCGGGCGGCGAAGGCTTTGGCTTTGCGGGCCCCCTCAGCGGCGGACGGCGTTTCTCCGCAATCGCAACAGGAAGAAGCGCCCTGCACCAGCTCCAATGTTTCCCCGCTTCTCCGATAGACGGCACTGAAGGAACACAGCGCGTTTTCACAGCCCGGGGGATGAAAATCCGTCCATCGGATTTGCCCTTGCGACTGCCATTCCAGCTCCGCGGCGATCTCCGGCAATGTCACGCGCGGCGCGCCATCGGATCGCCACGGGCAACGTCCGAACGAAGACATGGGCTGAAAATGCACGCCTCGGACATGTGCCCCCAGACGCAATCCCATTTCCACCAGCGGCCACAGACGGTCGGCGTTAACGCCCGCCGCCACGGTCGCCACCAGCACGACCCCGATTCCCGCTTCGCCGCACGCCCGGATTGCTTCCAGCTTTTCGGGAAGGCAACGCCTTCCGCGCAGGATCTCATGGGCCGCATCATCCGCCGCGTCGCATTGCAAATAAACGGAATCCAACCCCGCTTCGCGTAGACTCGCCGCGTATCCGGGCTCCGTCCCTAGACGCAATCCGTTGGTGTTGCATTGGATCAGCGCGAAACCGCGTGCTTTGGCCATGCGGATGATCTCGGGAAGATCGTCCCGTACCGTGGGTTCTCCGCCGGAAAGCTGCACATTGCACGCCCCGGAAGCCTGCCTGAGGCGATCCATCTGAAAGGCGATACGCTCAAGGGACGGTTCCGGCGCAACCTGTTCTCCGGCGCTGGCATAACAGACGGGGCAACGCAGATTGCACCGTCCCGTCACTTCAATCAGCCCCGTACAGGTATGCTGGGCATGATCCGGGCACAACCCGCAGTCGAAAGGACAACCGCGCTCCCGCTCCACGAACGGATGCCGGGGATGCGAGGGCGTCTTGTCGCGGACCCAAGACCGGAAATCCGGCATACCGCGCCATACGGGAACGGAAAAAACACCGTGCTCCGGGCACTCCTTACGCAAAAGAACGGAGGGGATACCCTCTTCCGCCGGATCAAGCACATATTCAGCGGGAATGCGCCGCAAGCAGACGGGGCAGACGCTCTCCGTGGCCTGCGGCAGGGAACGGGCCGGGGGCGTCATCGGGGCTCCGTCATGTCGATCCCGTACTCGGCGCACAAATCGACAAGTTTGTCCCAACACTCGGCGAGCAGATCCCCGCACAAGGTCATGTCAGCGCCGCCGCCCGTTTTTTCCTGAATCGATGGGCAGGAAACATCCCGGCATCCTCCGGTGCATACATGCTGGGCAAACCACGCCGCATAGTCGTTGATCAGCGGTTCCGCCATCGGATGGGCGGCTTCACCCGCGGCCCCTTTGCACGCCAGATACCCGAGCGCCGCCGCGCCTCCCGTCAAAAGCCCGCACGCACCGCCGCTTTGCCCCATTCCGTGACAAAGCCCGCCAGCGGCCCTGACCAACCCGGGATTTTCCACACCCTGCTGCTGCAAGACGAGCAGGACGAGGAGCTGGCTGCAACAATATCCTTCCCGAATCAGAGGTATGAGTTCCAACATCAATGCGTTCATTTGTTCCCCTTTTCCGCGACGAACATCCAATACCCGAACCGTTTTCCCGAACACGCCGAATCGCCGCTCCCCGGACATGCTCCCATCCATGCGAGCAACGCCGAACGGGGAACCCCCTGAAACAGGAGTCTGCCCGCCAGTTCACCGAGCAATCGGGAATGATCCTCCGAGGCCAAAATCCGAAATCCCTGCCGCGCCAGCCGTTCCGCCACAACGTCAGCAGGCACGGCACCGCGCGCACAGCCCTGCCCGCCCGCTCCGTGGCTGCCCTCGCGGACCACTATGTCCGTAAGCAACAGCCGTCCCCCCGGCCGCAGGACACGCCCCATCTCCCCCAAAGCCCGTTCAGGGGTGTACGACAGGGAGAGGACGCATTCGCAGGCTATGCCGTCCATGCAAGCATCCCGAAACGGAAGGTCTTCAAGCGTCCCCGCGAGGAGCGGCACTCCGGATAACCGTCTTTCCGCCTCCTGAAGCATGGCGGCGGAACGGTCCATCCCCACGGGGCTCAGGCCGCGTTCCGCCAGCAAAGCCAGCGTTACGCCCGGACCGCAGCCCAAATCCGCCACCCGCTCGCCGACGCCGAAAGCGCAGTGCGCGAGCCCCCGCTCGGTAAGCTCCACGCCGCCGGGACGGAGGCAATCCGCCGACGCCAGCCGGAAAAGCTCCCGCTGGTATAAGGGCTCTTCCCGATGCTGCGGGATCATTTGTCTTCCAACAGGGCTTCCACTTCCGCCATTTTTCCCTCAGCCAGCGACTTGGGGATCATCGTCAGCCCACAGGACGGGCAACGGGGCAAAGAGACGTCAAACGCACTGCCAAGATAGCCGACCTGAACTTTGACCTGCTCCAGAGGGCATTGGCAGCGGGCACATACCCAGTCGCCGGGGTCCGGCGCATAATTCGGTTCCATAGCCATGATGATCCTCCTGCCGGGAATTCCTGCTTTCGCACATAGCAGATTATCACTGAGCCCATTATAAATGGCATCCCACTCATACGAGGTCCGAAAACCCATTCCACCTCAACGGGGTTGGGGGCGACAGCCTCCCATGTCCCTTCGGCGGCATTCCCTAAAGGTGGAACGGGTTGCGGACAGCCTCGTAACGGCCTTTTGGGGTCGATGTGCCGGGCACTTCCATCCGGTGACAGTAGGCGTCATGGACGACACACACGCCGTCCTCAACGCTGTATTCCACCCAGAACGTCACCCGCACAGGGCGCAAGGACGCAAGGAAGTGCCCGTTGTCCCGATTCAGGAACGTGTCGCCGGAGGCCTCGGCATGGCGCACGACACGCACGGCGTCCTCCCGCAGGATATGGCGCTCTTCCATCTTTTCCAAGACATCCGGCGCAATACGGACAGGAATGCCGTCATCGGCCGTTTCCGCTACGCTTTCCCCGGCATATCGCCGGAGCACCTCGGTCCGCAGCGCGGCACGCCCCGCGCGCCGTGCCGAAAGCCCGCTTCCTTTTGCGGTCGCCGCCGCATGAAGGGATTCACCGGGATACAGCAGATCGAGCATATGCAGGGAAGGTTTGCCTTCCGCGACAAGACGTTCCCGGCACATAATGCAGGATGTAACGGCGTCGTGTTCAAGCTGGCCGGCCCGATCCGCCGCGATAGCCGAAGCAAGCTGCGGATTGGCATCCCATGTCAGCCCTCCGTACCCGCAACAGGGCGTCGTTTCGCCGGACAAACGCGGCTCCTCGAACGGGACGCCCCGCTTGGAAAGGAGGCTCCGCACCGACCGCAACCACGCCTCATCGTGACGGGCGGAACAGGGGTCATGGATGCTCAACGTGGGGACGCCGCCGCAACAGGCTTCCTCACGGAAGGACAGGGAGGGGCATTCCGTATCGAGCACTTCCCAAAGCGACACCACGGACACTTCAGGCAAGGCTTCACGCAGCGTCTTGCAGCATGAGGCGCAAGCGGCGATCACGCGAGGACGCCCGAGCGATTCCCATGTGGACTTGAGCGCCTCCACGGTTTCCGTAAACAGTTTTTCCTCTCCGGCCCACTGCGCGGGAACGCCGCAGCACTGCAACAACAGGCCGACGCTGCCGAGATCTTTACGCAACGTCTCGTACACGGCCAAAACCTGTTCTCCCCGTGCGCCCGCAAGCTGGCAGCCGGGAAAAAACACATGTCCACACCGTTCCACCGCCTTCCCGTCCGCTCCCGATCCGACGAAGGCCAACGCGCACTCCGGGCCGTTGGCGGCGGCCATATCCTCCAGCGCGAATTCATGCGCCGAAGGGGGCATCATGCCGCGCCGAACCATATCCTCACGGAACGACAGGCACAGATCCGCCATCGAAAAGCCTTCCGGACACAAGACCTCGCACTGGCCGCACAGCGTACAGCTGTTGATCATCGTGTTGGCCTGATGGTGTCCCTTCACGATCGCGGCGTTGTTGTACATCTGGCGGGCGTAGACGCGCGGGTACCCCTTGTATTTCTGCATGTACAAACACTCGCGCACGCAAATGAGGCATTCGCACTGCAAACATCTTCCGGCTTCGGTTTTGGCCTCTTCAAGCGAATAGCCCTCGCCGGGATGTTCCGGTTCCAGCCGTTGCAGCGGAGCCAGCCCGTCGAGCGGAGTGTGCAGCCGGGTCGCGCTCGCGCCTTCATTTTCGCGCGATGCCGTCAGGGAAACGCCGGTCATGGAACGCTCAAGCGTCATGGCGGCCCGGCGGCCTTCCGCCGCCCATGCGACGGGGGTGCCCGTCCCATCCGGTGACGGCCAGCCGCCGAAACAGACATGTTCCGGTCCGCCCGCCACATTCAGCGTCACGGAATCCACGGCATCCCGTGAGGCCGGGGCCAAGCCCGGGGCACAGGAAACATCCACAAAAACGGCATCATAGCCTTCTACTTCCTGAAATAGGGCTTTGTCAGGCTCTCGGCGGATCAGCGTCACGCCGCTCTTCCGCATGGCTTCGAGTTCGCCGTCCAGCGCTTCCGGCGTCAGCACAGGGAATGCGGCGATCAAACCTTCCGCAGGACGTCCGCCCGCATAAAACAAATCGACGGGATATGCCTTTCGGGAAAGATCCCACGCCGCGACCAGCCCCGCCATGCCGTCACCGATCACCGCGACCTTTTTGCTTTTTGGGGGACGCGGCAGATTCCGCGTCTGCTGAGCGCACTGCGACACACAGACCCGTTCCAGCGCGCCAACGGCGAGCGGCCCGCCAAGCTCCTGCCGGACACAGGCCGTTTCGCACGGGTGTTCGCAAATCCGTCCCAGAACGCCGGGCAAAGGCAAATGCCGCTCCAGCACTTTGCGGGCCCCGGGCGTATCCCCGTGCGCCATCCGTTCGAGAAACGGCCTCACATCCATCTGCAGCGGGCAGGCCGCCCGGCATTTGGGCATATCATCCTGTGTACACTGCCGTTCCCAACTTCGCAGATCCGCCTGTTCCATAACGCCTCCCGGAAACCGTCAAAACCAAACGGCCCTCCCGGCCCGCATAACGCATCTCGCTACACAAGAACCGGGAGGGCTTTAACGCCCGGCCCTCTTTGGAAGGCCGGAGATGTCACGTCTCACTATCGATTACTTCTTCAGAGCGGCCAGCACCTTCTCAGGCCGTGCGGGCAGATGCCTCACGCGGGCGCCGCAAGCCTGATAGATGGCGTTGATGATGGCGGCATGTGGAGCGGTGAGCGGAAGCTCACCCACGCCGGATGCGCCGAACGGGCCGTCCTTGCGGGAGTTTTCGAGGTAGATCAGCTCAATGTCGTCCGGGACGTCCTTGATGTAGGGCAGACCGGCGCCAATGAGCGTGGAGTGCTTCTTGATATCCTCATAGTCCTCGGTCAGGGCGAGGCCGATGCCCTGCGCCAGACCGCCGTACAGCTGGCCGTCCGTCACGAGGCGGTTGTTCACCTTGCCGATGTCGGCGATCATGGTCAGCTTTTCCACCGCGGTCTTGCCGGTCGTGATGTCCACGGCCACTTCGGCCATGAACAGGCCGTACATGTAGCAGCAGAAGGGTTCGCCCTGCCCGTTTTCGTCCGGGGACGTGCACGGGGTGGTCCACTTGCCGTACTGGCGGACCTCGCGGCCTTCGGCCTTCATTTCGTCATAGGTATAGAAACCGCCGCCGGGCTTTTTCATGGCCTCGATCAGGGTTTCACAGGCCACGCGGATGGCGTTGCCTACCACGAGCTGCGAACGGGAACCGCCGGCCGGGCCGCCCACGGGGGCCTTGGATGTGTCGTTCATGACAAGGCGGATCTTGTCGGCGGCAATATTCAGGGGACGCAGGGCCTCGTGGGCCGTACCGAGCGCGCCGGCGTCGGCGCCCTGACCGTGATCTCCCCAGCACACGCCGATGGTGACCGTGCCGTCTTCATTGTACTGCGCCCAGCTTTCCGCCGAGTCCGGACCGTCCAGACCGCAACCGTAGATGCCGATGGCCACGCCCACGCCGCGCTTCACGGTGTCGGTGGAGTTCGCCGCGGCCTTTTCCTTCGCCGCCTTGAACTTGGGACGCATGATGTCGATCATGTCCGGCAGGCTGAACACTTCGGGGGCCTGACCGGAAGGATTGGTGTCGCCGGGCTTGTAGCAGTTGACCGCGCGCAGTTCCAGCGGGTCCATGCCGAGCTTTTCGGCCAGTTCGTCAATGAGCACTTCGGAGGCGAATTCGCTTTCCGGAGCGCCGTAGCCACGGAACGCCGCACCCCAACCGTGGTTCGTGCAGACCGTTTTGCCGAGGCCGCGGATGTTTTCGATGCCGTAGCCAGCGCCGATGTACTGGGCACCGCGCAGGGTCAGCAGGTCGCCGAATTCCGAATACGGGCCGTGGTCGACGATCCAGTCGGCTTCCATGGCCTTGATTTTGCCGGTGGCCTTGTCGGCGGCGTAGCGGACGGTCGTGAAGAACGGCGAACGCTTGCCGGTGTATTGCTGCTGCTGTTCGTAGTTGTAGCGCAGGTGGCAGGGACGGCCGGTGGCGAGCACGGCCACGCCGATGAGCGCTTCCATGGTCGGGCTGAACTTGTAGCCGAAGGTACCGCCCGCGTTGCACTGCACCATGACCATGTCGTTGCCGAAATCAAGCCCCAGACCGGGTGCGATCATCAGGCCGTGCAAGTGCAGGCCGATGGATTTCGAATGGATGACCAGCTTGCCTTCTTCGTTCATGTAGCCGTACCCCACGTCCGGCTCGATGGGCAGGTGGGGCTGGCGCTGCGTGTAGTAGCTGCCTTCCGCCACCACGTTATTGGCGTCGGCGAAGAAGGGAGCGGTTTCCTGCCCCTTCACTTCCTTCTGCTCGAAGTAGGTGTTCGGGGTGCCGGGGTGGATTTCGATGGCGTCGGGAGCCATCGCGTCCGGGGCGTTCAGGTATTCGGGCAGCAGCTCGAGATCGAATTTGACCTTGTCGGCGGCGGCGCGGGCGTGCGCTTCGGAGTCGGCGCACACGATGGCGAGGGCGTCGCCGTACTGGAAGATTTTGGTATCGTTCAGGATGGGACGATCCCAGCCGTCACCCTTGTTGGTCGGGAAGGTGATGAGGCCGGTAATGCGGTTCTTGCCCTTGACGTCCTTGTGGGTCAGCACGCGGTACACGCCGGGCATGGCTTCGGCTTCGGAGGTGTCGATGCCCTTGATGTTGGCGTGGGAAACCTTGGCCTGAGCCAGCGCCAGATGCAGCGTGTCCGGAGGCATCTTGAGGGCGGTATCCGCACCGAAGTCGTGCGTGCCGGTCACCTTGGCGACGGCGTTGGGACGCGGACGGCGGGAACCCCACGTGCGGCCGTCCACGGGTTCCTTATATTCGATGTCCTTGACGGATTTCTCGCCGCGCATGACGGCGGCGGCGTCCATGACGGCATCGACCAGCGGCTTGTAGCCCGTGCAGCGGCAGGCGTTGCGGTGGCTCTGGAACCAGTCGCGCACGTCGTTGCGGGTCGGGGCCGGGTTGTTGTCGAGCAGGCATTTGGCGGACACGATGAAGCCGGGCGTGCAGAAGCCGCACTGCGCGCCGCCGTGGAACATCCACGAAAGCTGCAGCGGGTGCATATGCTCGGGCGTGCCGATACCTTCAAGGGTGGTGACGGCGGCCCCGTCTTCAACGCGTTTCATTTTCAGCGTACAGGTACGTACCAGCTTGCCGTCCAGAATCACATTACAGGCACCGCACTGACCCGTGCCGCATCCGACCTTCACGCTGGTCAGCAGAAGCTGTCCGCGCAACACGTCGGCCAGCGAATCTTCCGGATTCACCAGCAGCGTTTTCGTCATGCCATTCACAATGAGAGTCTTGGAAATCATGTGCCACTCCTTGATTCCACGGCCAGCCCGCCAGACGGGCCCAACCGGAGGGTTTCTGGATACCCGGGCGAAAGAGACTGTTCCCTTTTCGCCGGTTCCCCTGTAGCCTGCTTGATGAATACATTCGGAAGCCGATACTCCGCACCCTTGAGGCACGGTTCCGTACAAAAACGGCTCCCGATGACGTGCACCTATCCCGCCCTGCTTGGAAGAGCGGATATGTTTATTTGTGCATATAAGAAGCCCTGCATTCTGTCAATGCGGTCACCCGAAAAACACTGGTACTGTTTAAGGAAACAGCCATGAAGAACAGCTCACGCTTTTTCAGGAACACGTCCTGCGCCCACTTTCCGTGCCATCCCAACGCGGATCCTGAGACATTCAACTGTCTTTTCTGTTATTGCCCCCTCTATTTCCTGCCGGAATGCATCGGCACGCCCCGCTGGAACGCGAACGGCATAAAGGATTGCACCCTCTGCCGCGTCCCGCATCAGCCCGACAACTATGATCGCATTATCCAAAAGCTTTCCGCGGCGATACGCGAACGCGCGGCGGAAGGGAAGGAAAAGGGGCCTCGACAGCCCACGGAATGATCTTATTTGAAAAGCAGCAAGGCCTGCGTTATAGTCGCCTTTCTGAAACACTTTTGCGCAAGGATGATCTCTCATGCCCAACAAGCTCGAACAGGCCCAAGAAGCCCTCGCCAAGGTTGAAGCCCATATGGAAACCCTGACGCCCCAGACGCAGGCCCGCCACATGGCGGAACGCGTCCGGGACAATCTGGCCGCGTGCATCGCCATGGCCCAGTGCAACCCCAAAGCCGGGGAAATACTCATGCCGAACGTGCTGACCGCCGCCCATGAGTACCTTTCCGGCCTCGGCAAGAACTGATCCGGATTCCCGCATGACCCATAAGCCCGGGGTACGCCGATGTGGGACGTTCCGGGCTTGTCTCTTTTTTTGGAGGAACGGCGGGCATCTTCCCCGCCCGCTGATCCTCCCTCACCCGCTCCGAGTTGTATGAGGTTCGCGTGCGTCTGCTGACAGTCCTTCTTTTCGGCGTGTTTCTCGTGGCGACGCAGGTTTTTCTCGTCCTGAAAGCCATGCAGGACAACCTGTTCGAACGGGACGTCGATCCCGTGGATGCCGTCATGGAACGGCAGGCATCCATTTCCGACGAGCTCACACCCCAGGAACGCCTGTGGCTCAGCAAGAACCATACGGTCCGGGTCGGCGTCGATCCCGACTTCTACCCGCTTGAAAAATTCGACGCCGAAGGCCGCTATACCGGCATAGGCCCGGACTACCTCCGCGTCCTCCACAAGATGACGGGGCTCTCCTTCCGCATCGCGCCCCCCTCCGACTGGACCAACACGATCGACATGGCTACGTCCCACAAGGTGGACATGTACATCGCCGCCGCCGAGACGCAGCACCGCTCCCAATATATGTTGTTCACGCCCTCCTATATCGTGCTGCCCGGCATCATCGTGACCAGGCAGCCCACCAAGGGCGAGAGCGTGACCCGCGGGGCCGCCACGGACGAAACGGAACCGAGCATAGACGGGATCAAGGACTTGGCCGGGAAACGGGTCGCGGTGGTCAACCGGTATTCATGGCACGACTTCCTTGAGGAGCTGCACCCTGAGATAACGCCCGTGCCCGTCAAAAACACGCTGGAGGGGCTGCAGAAAGTCGCCTTCGGCGAAGTCGACGCCATGATCGACTACCAGTTCAACATCACGGAAAAAATCAACAACAGCGGCATCCGCAACCTCCGCGCCGCCGGTTCCATCGACGCGCCTTACGGGCACGCCTTCGGCATCCGCAAGGACTGGCCCGAGCTCCACAGCATCATCAACAAGGCACTCAGCAAGATCACGCCGGAAGAGCGCAGGATCATTGCCCAGAAGTGGCTCCAGCCCTACGAGAAGAAGGCGTTTTCCAAGCAGACCATCTGGATGATGCTCTTTGCGGCGGAAGTGCTGTTCACGGTGTTTGCCTTTGTCCTTTACTGGAACTTCTCCCTCAAGCGGCAGGTATCGCGCAGGACGGCCCAGCTCAACCAGGAGCTGGCCAAATACGACCGAGCCGAAAAGGAGCTCCGGGAAAGCCGGGCCATGCTGGAGCAGTCCAACGTGGAACTGGAGCACCGCGTCAACGAGCGCACGCGCGACCTGCAGGCCATCAACGCCGAGCTCCAGCTCGCCAAGGAAGCCGCCGACGCCGCCACCACGGCGAAAAGCCAGTTCCTCGCCAACATCAGCCACGAAATACGCACGCCCCTGCACGGCATCATGGCGTTCGCCGAGCTCGCCCTGCTCAAGGAAAAGACCCCGCCGCACCGCTACCTCCGGGCCATCCTCCAGTCTTCGCGGGCGCTTCTTGAAATCATCAACGACCTGCTCGACGTGTCGAAAATCGAAGCCGGGCACCTTGAGCTTGAGCAGGCCCCGTTCATGCTGGACGACGTGGTGCACCACGTCTGCACCGTGGCCCTGCACAACGCCCACGCGGGCGGCATCGAGCTCGTCGTAGACATGGACCCGAACATGCAGATCGCGCTGATCGGCGACGCCGGGCGCCTCCAGCAGATCATCATGAACCTCGTGACCAATGCGGTGAAGTTCACCGGCCCGGGCGGGCAGATCTGCGTGACGCTCAAGCAGGGCCATGCCGAACCGCTGCCTTCCGACACCTGCCCGGAACAGCGGCGCGTGCAGATCATCTGCTTCGTGCGCGACACGGGCGTCGGGATCGCGCCCGAGTTCCTCGGCCAGCTCTTCCAGCCTTTCCGGCAGGTTGACGCCTCCACCACGCGCCGCCACGGCGGGACCGGCCTCGGCCTGTGCATCTGCCGCCAGCTCGTCGAAATGATGCATGGCGAAATCTGGGTGGAATCCGAACCCAACGTCGGCAGCACCTTCGCGTTCTCCATCCCGCTGTGCACCCAGCCCGACTCGGGAGCGACCGCGCAGTTACCGCCCCCGCCGGCCCAGCCCATCCATGCACTCGTCCTCAGCGCCTCGCCGCTCCAGACGGAAATCCTTTGCCGCCACTTCTCGGCCCTCGGCATTGATGCGCTTACGGCCACAAACACGGAGGAAGCCGTACGCAAGGCGCAGGAGCTGCCCAAGAAGCAGCCGGACCTCCTGTTCCTCGACCGCAAGCTCTCGGAGCCCAACACGCTGTATGCCCTGCGCGCGCTGCGCACGGCCTTCGGGCGCACCATCCCCGCCATCCTCATGGACGAGCACGCGGGCGAGCAGATCCTTTCCGTATCCAACCGGGACGCCGCCCAGCACGACGGGCAGGTCGCCATCCTGTCCCTCGTGACCCTGCGCGGGCTGCACGAATCCATCGTCTCGCTCAACGAGCCCTGCCTCGTGGCCTACTCCGGGCGGCTGCATCCCCAGCCCTCGCCGATGGAAACGCCGCTGTTCCATGACGTCCGCATCCTGGTGGCGGAAGACAACCCCACCAACCAGGAAATCATGGAAGCGCTCTTTGAGGACACGGGCGTCCAGCTCACCATCGTCAGCAACGGCAAACAGGCCCTCGACGCGCTCAGGGTCGGCGCGCAGCGGGGCGAACGCTTCGATCTCGTCCTGATGGACGTCCAGATGCCGGTCATGGACGGCTACGAGGCCACCCGGATCATCCGCACCATGCCCGAACTCGAAGGGCTGCCCATCGTCGCGATCACGGCCCACGCCATGCACGAGGACAAAATGCGGGCGCTTTCCGCCGGGATCGCCCGGTACCTTTCGAAGCCCCTCAGCCGCGCAGCCCTGTTCGGCACGCTGCGGGCGCTGCTCCCGAACAAAATCCTGCCGCGCAAGCCCGAACAGGCCACGCACAGATCGGAATCCGCGGCACTTTCCGCCCCCATCGTACTCAACAACACGGCCCTGCCCCCTTGCCTCGACGCCGGAGCCATCGAACGCCTCAACGTTTCGCCGGAGACGTACCAGAAAATCCTGCGGGGCTATGTGCGCAACACCTCCGAAGCCCTGCCCGCCCTGCGCAAGGGGCTGTACCTCGATCCCGCCATGCCCGAACAGGCGCTGTGCCGCCCGGCGTGGGAATGGCTCATCCGCGAGGCCCACAACCTGAAAGGCGCATCCGCCAACGTGGGGGCCATCGCCGTGCAGCAGGACGCCCACGCTCTGGAGCTCGCGCTCAAGCAGTTCGTCAGGCAATCGGGGAACGCCGCCGTCGAAACGGCGGCGCTGGCGCAGACCTTCTCCCCGCTGCTCGGCGCGCTGGAGGAGGCCTTCGCCACCGTGCAGACATCCGTACTGGAAGCCCTCCCTGAAACGCCGCAGCCGCAGGAAGCCCCGCCCCAGCCCGTACAGGCCGGAACGCTGGATGAAGATCAAAAAGCGCAGCTGCAACATTTTAAGGAGATGCTGGCCCTTGCCGATCCCGAGCGGATCGCGGAGGCGCTCATGCCGTTGACGGCTTTCCTTCCATCTGCTCTGATGGAAAAACTACAGCAGGCGATCGATTTCTACGATTATGACGAAGCGCTGGCGCTGCTTCCCCCGGATACGCTGTGATGGAGCCTCTGCTTATGGAAACGGAATACGAAAAGCCCCTTGTCCTCGTCGTGGACGATGATCCCACCAACCTGCGGATACTCGTCAGCAAGCTGAACCGGGAATACCGGCTCGGCGTCGCCAAAAGCGGGACAAAAGCACTGGAATACATGGGCAAACAGATCCCTGATCTGGTACTGCTCGACGTCATGATGCCGGATATGGACGGCTATGCCGTCTGCGAGCATATCAAACGGGATCCCCGGCTGTGCGACATCCCCGTGGTCTTCATTTCCTACGTGGACGATCCCAGCCAGAAAACGCGTGGGTTCGAGGTCGGCGGCGTCGACTACATCACCAAGCCGTTCCATGACGCCGAGGTGCTGGCACGCGTGCGTACGCACATCATGAACAAGCAGATGCGCGAGCAGCTCAAACGCCACAACGCCGAAATCGGCAAGGAGCTGGACGAGCACCGCCGCCAGCTGCTGGCCCTGCTCGACAACCTGCCCGGCCTCGCCTACCGGGAAACCGTCATCGGAGGCATCCCCGACGCCCGCCGCGCGGTCAGCTTCGTCAGCGACGGCGTCCTTGGCCTGACGGGGTACGCACCGGACAGGTTCATGGGCGAGGAACGCCTCGGCCTCCTGGACATCGCCCACGAAGAGGACCGCGAAACCATCCGCAGCGCCATCGCAACGGCCCTCAAGGAGCACCGACGCTGGGAACTCGTCTACCGCATCATCACGGCGTGGGGCGAGGAAAAATGGGTGTGGGAGCAGTCCTCGGGCGCGTTCGACGCCTCGGGCACGCTCATCACCATTGAAGGGCTCGTCAACGACATTACGGAAAAGCAAAAGAACGAGCTCGGCATCCGCAGGGAAAACGAAGAGCTCCGCGAGCGCCTCAAGGCCCGCTGCTTCAACAACATCGTCGGAGATTCGCCGCCCATGCGCGAGGTGTTTGAACTCATCGCCCGCGCCGGAGCCACGGAGGACTGCGTGGTCGTGTTCGGAGAATCCGGGACGGGCAAGGAGCTGGCCGCCCGTGCCGTGCACGAATGCAGCGCCCGCTGCGACAAGCCGTTCATCGCGGTGAACTGCGGGGCCATCCCCGAAAACCTCTTTGAAAGCGAGTTCTTCGGCTACAAGAAAGGCGCGTTCACGGGCGCGCTGGCCGACCGCAAGGGCTGCCTCGACCGGGCCGACGGCGGAACCCTTTTCCTCGACGAACTCGGGGAATTGAGCCTTTCCGCCCAGACCAAGCTCCTCCGCGCCATCGAGGGGCAGGGCTTCACCCCGGTCGGCGGCTCCGACCTGCACAAGCCCAACTTCCGCATCATCGCCGCCACCAACCGCAATCTGGCCGAACGGGTCGCCTCGGGGCAGATGCGCGAGGACTTCTTCTACCGCATCCACGTCATCCCGATCCACCTGCCCCCCCTGCGCCAGCGCAAGGAGGACATCCCCCTGCTCATCGAGTACTTCCTCAACGCCTATCCCCGCGTCGGGGATCTCCCCGCCCTCAACGGCGAGGTCATGCAGGCGTTCATGCAGTACGACTGGCCGGGCAACATCCGCGAGCTGCACAATACGCTGTACCGTTATCTGACGCTCGGCAAGGTCCAGCTCGGCACATTGCAGGTCGGCTCGGGACAGCTTCCCGCAGGGGGGCAGACAGGCACCGGCGAGGCCGAACACCGCCAGGCCCTGCCGCAGGAACCGCTGGCCTCGGCGCTGGACCGCTTCGAGCGGGAATACCTGCTCGAAACGCTCCGCCGCAACGACTGGAAGCGGGCGGAAACGGCGGATATCCTCGGCATCGACCGCCGCACCCTGTTCCGCAAGATCAAGCAGTTCGATCTGGAGGACGAAGAGGGCAAATAGCCCGGTTCAGGAAACGCCGCGCCCTGGGATTCCACCAACGCGAAAGCTTTTGGGAAAGGGGACGGACCCGATCCGTCCGACGGTTTTGGGGAACAAAAGGAAAAGCTTTTCCCCGGAAAAGCCCCTCCCCTAAAGCTTCCGCATGGTGCCGGGGAATCCGCCTACCACATGCAAAACGGGCGGCTCGCCAGCGCGGAATTGGCATACCGGCGGTCGCCCGTCACCTCTTCCCCAATCCAGCCGGGCCGCTCAAAGGCTTGCCCCTCGTCGGAAAGTTCGATTTCAGCGACGACAAGCCCCGCGTTGTCCCCGAGGAACTCGTCGACTTCCCAGACAAAGCCCTGATAGGGGATTTTATAGCGGATCTTGTCGATGAGGGATGGCAGCGCCAGCGTGTCGAGCATCCTGTCGGCGTCCCCGCGCGGGATCTCGTACTCGAACTCCTCGCGGGAAAAGCCCCGTGTCTGCCCTTTGATGGTCAAAACGCCGCGTTCGCCTTCCGTACGCACGCGGACCGTGCACGGGTGCGTCTGCAAATAGCCCTGCCGGAACCGCACGCCTTCGGCGAGCCCGCGCCATGCCTCGCTTTTGACAAGAAATTTTCGCTCGATTTCCACGTTCATGTCATCCTCCCATACGGCCCGATGCCGTATGCTTCCCCTCTACCGCGTTTCGGCCCCGGCGTACAGGCGGGACGTTTTCCACCGGAAACGCCTTCCGTATGCGGGACGTTTTCCGGGCTCCGGGTGCATGGGGAACACCCCGCCTCCCTTTCCATTTGGGAATGCGTTTTTACAGCCGCTTGCGTAACAAGGCGAAACGGTGTACAGATACCGATTCCGTCATTGTTGACGCGCCCCTTTTTCCGGCCTGCCCTTCCGGTCTCGTCCGGCCAATCTCCATGAGGATACTTTCTTGAAAGATCTCGTTCGTAACGAAAAGCTTCGTAATATCGCCATCATTGCTCACGTTGACCACGGCAAGACCACGCTCGTGGACGCACTCTTCCGCCAGAGCGGGATTTTCCGAAGCGACCAGCAGGTCGATGACCGTGTCATGGACAGCATGGATCTGGAACGGGAACGCGGCATCACCATCTCCGCCAAGAACTGTGCCGTGAGCTGGAACGGCGTGAAAATCAACATCATCGACACCCCCGGCCACGCCGACTTCGGCGGTGAGGTCGAGCGCGCCCTGTCCATGGCCGACGGCGCCATCCTGCTGGTCGACGCGGCGGAAGGCCCCCTGCCCCAGACCCGTTTCGTGCTCCGCAAGGCGCTGGAACGCGGCCTCAAGATCATCGTGGTCGTCAACAAGATCGACCGCAAGGACGCCCGCGCGCAGGAAGTGCTGAACGAAGTCTACGACCTGTTCATCGATCTCGACGCCACGGAAGAACAGCTTGAATTCCCGGTGCTCTACGCCATCGGCCGCGACGCCGTGGCCATGCGCGAACTGGACGCCCCCCGCGTGGACCTCTCCCCCCTCTTCGAAACCATCCTTGAAGTGGTCCCCGGCCCGTCCTACGATCCCGAGGAACCTTTCCAGATGCTGGTTTCGGACCTCGACTACTCCGAATACCTCGGCCGCCTCGCCGTGGGCCGCAGCCTGCACGGCACGGTGCGCTCCAACGAGGCGATGGTCTGCGTCAATGAAGCGGGCGTCCCCGTGCCCCTGCGCGTGACCCGCCTGCAAGCCTACGAGGGACTGCGCCTCGTCGACATCACGGAAGCCATGCCCGGCGACATCGTCATCATCGCGGGCATGGACGACGTGGCCATCGGCGACACCATCTGCACCAAGGAAAACATCCGCGTGCTCCCGCGCCTCCGTGTTGACGAGCCCACCGTAGCCATGCGCTTTACCATCAATACCTCGCCTCTCGCCGGGCGCGAAGGCAAGAACGTCCAGTCCCGCAAGATCCGCGACCGCCTGCTCAAGGAAGCCCTCATCAACGTGGCCATCAAGATTGAGGAGCCCGACGAGAAGGACAGCTTCATCGTCAAGGGCCGCGGCGAGTTCCAGATGGCCATCCTCATCGAAACCATGCGCCGCGAAGACTTTGAACTCTGCGTGGGCCGCCCCGAAGTCATCTTCAAGCGGGACGAGAACGGGCAGCTCCTTGAGCCCATCGAGCAGCTTTACGTCGATTGCGACGAAAACTTCATGGGCGTCGTGACCGACAAGATCGCGCAGCGCAAGGGCCGCATGGTCAACTGCGTGAACAACGGCACGGGCCGCGTCCGTCTGGAATTCTCGGTTCCGTCCCGCGGGCTCATCGGCTACCGCGACGAGTTCCTCACCGACACCAAGGGCACGGGCATCATGAACTCCCTGCTCGAGGGCTACGAGCCCCATCGCGGCGATTTCCCGAGCCGTTTCACGGGCTCCATCGTGTCCGACCGCGCCGGGAATGCCGTCGCCTACGCCCTCTTCAACCTTGAGCCGCGCGGCCAGCTTTTCGTGGTGCCGGGCGATCCCGTCTACGAAGGCATGATCGTCGGCGAGCACAACCGCGACAACGACATCGACGTGAACCCCACCAAGGAAAAGAAGCTCACCAACATGCGCGCATCCGGCAAGGACGAAGCCGTTGTCCTGACGCCCGTCCGCCCCATGACGCTGGAGCACGCCCTGCATTTCGTCCGTGAAGACGAGCTGGTCGAAGTGACCCCCCACTCCATCCGTCTGCGCAAAGCCGAGCTGAACGCGCTCAAGCGCTACCAGTCCGCCGGCAAGAAAAAGATCGCCAGCCCTGGGAAATAAAGTTTAAGATTGGAGAGGGGGAAGGGGAACCTTTCTGGAGAAAGGTTCCCCTTCCCCCTCTCCAAAACTCTCCCCCTTCCTCTCCAAAGACTTTCGCGTTTATCGAATCCCTGTTCAAATGTGTTGCCGTAACAGGCAAGAAAGCCCGTGCTGGTCTGTTCCGCACGGGCTTTCTCATCCTCGTAAGTGGATGATCTGCGTAGTTGATGGGAGAAGACGGACGGGGCCTCTTGCGGGGAAGAGTAAAGGCTCTTCCCGGCCCGCTACAGCAGTACGAGGACGCCGCTGTTGGCGATGGCGACGACCAGAAGCAGGAGGGAGAAGATCATGCCGATCTTATGGCGCATCGGCGTCGCGCTCCGGGCGATGACGGTCCAGATGACGGAGGGGATGAGCAGCGCCGCAAACAACGCGGCGACGAACAAGAGCACCCCCTGATTTTCAAGCGTCAGCAGATCCTGCGTTTGCAGCATGAAGCACAGCACGCCCGCCATGATCAGAGAGAACCAGCCGCCCCACGCGGCCCACTCGCCGCACCAGTTGGCCGCGAAGACGTAGTAGTCGCGCCCGAAATCGTCGATCTTCCGCCGGACGAGAAGCCAGAACAGCCCCAGAGCCCCTGCGGAGGCGACCTCAAGGAAGTGGATCAGCCCAAAGTACAGCCAGAAAGGATCACTGGCGGAAGGCAGCAGGAGACCGATCAGCGTCTGAAGGTCGTTCTCTTGCGGCAGCTCCGTGCCCTGCAAGGCCACGCGGCCCAGAATAAGTCCGATGATGGGGAGGCAGGCAAGGCTGCTTCCGGTCAGGAACGCGAGGAAACCGTGCAGCACGGGCCAACCGCGCAGCGGCTTCCACGCCGCCACCACGACGGTCCAGATGATGGTGCCGCCAAGCAGAAGGCCCGCCGAAAGGTACAGGCCCTCCTGATACAGCGGGGGGAACGTCTCGTAGGGGACGACCTTGGACAGCCCGAGGCCCACGAAGCACACAAGGAAAAGCCAGTTCAGAAAATTGGCGAACCGCGCCTGCTGGCGGGAACAGCGCTCCAGCAGGCTCCTCCTGCCGAAATGGGCGCGGATCAGTCCGTAGAGCACCACAAAAGGCAAAACGACAGCCGCGAGATATAAGCATACCGGCACGGCGAACAGCACAAGCTGGCCCCATGCTTCGATGAGGCCCGGCGGCAAGGCGGGCAACAGTTCGGACAAACGCTCCAATACAGACATCGATTCCATGCCATTTCCTCATTACAGGGCAGAAAGTGAAGCGCCCTCCGCCGCATCCCGCTGGCAAACGGAACGCCCGTCGGAGGCACGCGCAACGATTCAGGCATCAACATGGGGTCACCAATACCAAAAGTAAACCCTGTTCGTACACTTTTTTTACGCATCTAAGGGCGTATTCCGGAAATAGTCATTCGAAACCGGAAGCTAGCCCATGCAAAAAGGCTTCCATTTTCCGAAAAAATCTTGAATCCCCTAGCAGAGCGATTGCTAACGGCCCTGATTTAGGCGATACTGTCAGACCCGCAGGAGCTCTCCGCATCTGCAAGCTGGGAACGGAGCAGGAGAAAATCCATACCGGGCCAGTCGCCCGGCGACGGGCAGCGCGCCGCTCCGAAGCCTACAAATCATGCATGAGGTACAACGGTGGAGAAAACAGAACATAAAGTCCTCGTAGCCAACCGAGGAGAAATCGCCGTGCGCATCGTTCAGGCCTGCCGTAAACTGGGCCTGGAATTCGTCTGCGTGCATACGGCCGAGGACATCCATTCCGGTCACGTACGCATCGCCAAAGAACTTGGTGGGGAAAAATCCCTCTATCAGGTGTCCTCCTATCACGACGCCAACGAAATCCTGTCCGTCGCCGACGACGCCGGCGCCACGGCCATTCACCCCGGCTACGGCTTCTTCGCGGAAGACTTCCGCTTCGCCCGCCGGGTCACTACCAGAGAACGCAAGCTGATCTTCATCGGCCCCTCATGGCGGGTCATCCGGGAGCTCGGCGATAAAATCAATACCAAACGCCTTGCCCGCAGCCTCGGCGTGCCCACGGTTCCCGGTTCCGACCGCCCCATTTACGACGAAATGGAAGCCGAAAAAATCGCCAGGAGCCTTTACGACTTCCAGCTCCAGCAGGGCATCACCCGCCCGCTGGTCCTCGTCAAGGCTTCCGCGGGCGGCGGCGGCATGGGCATTGAGGAAGTGTACGACATCGATCAGTTCCGCTCCGTGTACCGGCGTATCCGCAACTACGCGCTCCGCCAGTTCAAGGACGAAGGCGTGCTCATCGAACAGCGCATCTGCGGCTTCAACCACCTTGAAGTGCAGATCGTCTCCGACCGGAGCGGCAAAAACCCGGTCCACTTCGGCACCCGCAACTGCTCGATCCAGTCCACCGGCCTCCAGAAGCGTATCGAAGTCGCACCCGGTTTCGACTCCTCGTCCATCGAATACGATTTCGACGCGGACAAGCTGCTGGAAGACATCACCCGCCACTCCCTCGCGCTGGCCCGCAAGGTCGGTTACGACAACGTGGGCACGTGGGAATGGATCGTCACCAAGGACGGCAGCCCCTTCCTTATGGAAGTGAACACCCGCATTCAGGTGGAAAACGGCGTCTCCGCCCGCATTTCCAAGGTCAAGGGACAGGGCGACGTCGACATCATCGCCGAGCAGATCCGCATCGGCCTCGGCGAACCCCTCGGCTATACGCAGGAAGACATCACCTTTGAAGGCGTGGGCATCGAATACCGACTCATCGCCGAAGATCCCGACAACCGCTTCACGCCGTGGGTCGGCCGTATCGACGCCTTCGGCTGGCCGAGCCATCCCTGGCTCAAGATGCACACGCACGTGCCCACGGACGAGTCGTACGAAATCCCCACGGAATTCGACCCGAACCTCGCGCTTGCCATCATCTGGGGCGAAAACCTCGAACAGGCCAAGGAACGTGGTATGCAGTTCCTCGACGAGCTGACCCTGCAGGGTGAAAACCAGTCCGGCGAACTGAAGTCCAACGTCAACTTCCTCCGGGCCAATACGGGCCGCATTCTCCGCTTCTAGCGGATTACTGGATACAGCATGGATATCGAAAAAAGAGCACATCATCTGAGCGAACGCCTCAATTATATCCGGGATATCTTTGACGGCAAGCACCCGGAAGACATCGAGCTGCTGCACAACCGCCTGAACGAATTCTTCCGCCGCGCCACGGAGGGCATCCAGTCCGATCCGGACGCGGAGCTCACCACGCTGGAAGAACTGTTCACGTTCATGGAGCGCAAGCTGGAAACGAAGATCCAGCCTATGGACAAGGTGCGCATCGTCCGCCACCCGCAGCGTATCTGCCTGCGTGACATCCTTGAGAACGTGTACGACAACTTCACGGAAATCGGCGGTCAGGAAGAGCACAGCATCGATCCGAGTATGCTCATCGCCCGCGCCACCATCACCCGCCGCCGCGGCAAGAAGACCTACAACCAGCTCATCATGGTCATCGGCCAGGAAAAAGGCCACGGCGAGGAATTCCGCAACGGCGGCTCCGTCAAGCCGTGGGGCAACTCCAAAGCCCTCCAGTACATGAAGGTCGCGGAAACCGAAGGCATCCCGATCCATACCTATGTCTTCACGCCCGGCTCCTTCCCCATCGAGGACACGCCCGGCGCGGCGCAGCAGATTGCGAAAAACCTCTATGAAATGGCCGGGCTCACCGTGCCTATGGTCGCCGTGTTCTCCGAAGGCGGTTCCGGCGGCGCCGAAGCCATTTCGCTGGCGGACCGCCGCCTCATGCTCTCGCACGGCTACTACTCGGTCATTTCCCCCGAAGGCGCTGCGGCCATCGAAGGCCGCCTGAAGCCCGGCCAGCGCGCCACCCCCGAGCTCATCGAGCGCTGCGCCACCCAGCTGCACATCACCGCCGAGGACAACCTCCAGTTCGGCTATATCGACAGGGTCATTCAGGAACCCAGCCTCGGCGCGCGCCCGTACCATTACGACTTCTTCCGCACCTTGCGGCAGGAAATCATCCGGGCCACCGACGAGACCGTCCTGTCCGTGCGCTCGGGCATGTTCCGCGGCGCGCTGCTCCGCCGCATGAGCCGCGACGACATCAACCTCGACGAGATGTATATCCGCTGGCACCTCAGCCAGGGAGCCCGCGAGCGCCTTGTCCTGCGCCGCCAGAAAAAATTCCTCCGCCTCTCGCGCGGGGCCTACATCGACCGCCGCCCCTTCCTCAACAAGATGCGCAACAGTATGCGCGAGTCGTGGGGCAACATCTCCGCCCGCATCAAATATGCGCTCATCACCAAGCATCAGCGCAAATTCGCCTATCTGATGGACGAAATGACGTCCGAGATGCACCTGCTGAAGCGCCGCCTGACAGCGCCCTTCTGCCGCATCCCGCGAGATCAGCGCCCCTCCATCGAACCGGAAACCGTGCGCAACCTGACCACGCTTTCCGACTGGGACGAGGAAAGCGAATCCCGCAAGGGCAAATGGACGTACATCAGCCCCCGCGCCAAGGAAGACCGCGCCATCACCTGCCCGAATGCCGGCACGCATGGCTGCCTCGACCTGTGGTCCCCGGATCTGTACGGCGAATTCGCGGGCGTCTGCACGTGGTGCGGCCACCACTTCCCGATGGAATACCAGTGGTTCGTCAAGAACGTGTTCGACGAGGATTCCGTCCGCGAATTCAACGGCGAAGTGGAAGCCAGCAACCCCTTGCAGTTTGAAGGTTTCGACGCCCGCCTCGCCGAAGCGCGGGAACGTACCAAGCTCAAGAGCGGCTGCATCACCTTCGAAGCCAAGCTGGACGGCACCAAGATGATCGTCGCCCTGTTCGCGGGCACTTTCCGCGGCGGCTCCGTCGGTTCCGCCGAAGGCACCAAGTTTGTGGAAGCCGCGGAACTGGCCATGAAGAAGCGCTACCCGCTTCTCGCCTATGTGCACGGCACGGCGGGCATCCGCATTCAGGAAGGCACGCACGGCGTCATCCAGATGCCCCGCTGCACGGTGGCGGTGCGCCGCTACATCAATGCCGGGGGCCTGTATACGGTCCTGTACGACACCAATTCCTACGCCGGGCCGGTGGCGAGCTTCCTCGGCTGCTCGCCCTACCAGTACGCCATGCGCTCCTCGAACCTCGGGTTCGCCGGACGCGGCGTCATCAAGGAAACCACGGGCATAGACATCGAGCCCCACTACCACAGCGCATATAAGGCACTGGCGCGGGGACACATTCAGGGTGTATGGGATCGCCGTGAGGCGCGCGCCAATCTGAAGCAGGTCCTGCTGACGATGGGCGGCCGCAACCTTTACTACCGTTAACCGCCGTGGGGCTTCGGGGCCGGGGATTCCCGGTCCCCCGCCTTTCCCCTTTGCAAGAAGAGAGTCAACAGCATGTTAGATGTCACAAGCCTTCTCGAAGAAATCAAGGCTTCCCCTTTTGAGGAACAGGAAATCGTCGCTCCGCATACCGGCGTGGTGACCTTCGGTTCGCTCAAGCTGGGAGACAAGGTCATCGGCCCGAACGGTACATGGAAAGAACGGCCCGGAACGCTCATCGCCACCATCACGCGCGAACGCAACCCGAAGCCGCTCAACGCGGTCCAGAAGGGCGAAGTCTGCGCCATCCATAGCGAACTGGAAGGGACATACGTGCAGGCGGGCACCCCGCTCGCCACCATCCGCCATTTCCTGTCCAAGGACGAGGTGCTGCGCATCCTGCTCAAGCAGGCGCTCAACCTTTTTGTGGCTCCCGAACGGGCCAAGTATTATTTCGTTCCCCAGATCGACACCAAGATCAAGGTGTCGGGCTGCCGTTCCGTCTCCGTCTACGAAGGCATGGAACTCTTCATCGTTTCCCGGATGAAGCGGGAAATGCCGCTGTACTACACCGGCCCGGACGGGCTCATCTATACGGTGTATTTCGAGCACAATGAAAACGTGGACGCGGGAAGCCCGCTGATCGGCGTCTGCCCCCCGGATCAGCTCCAGCAGATCGAAGAAGTCGTGCTGAAAGTCCAGACCGAATGGCAGGAGCAGGAATAACATGGGCAAACTCCTCCAGATCCGCGTCAGCGCATGGACGTACCGCGAAGAGGACGTCGTCCGGGCATGGCCCGCTCTGACGGCCTTGGCATGGCCCCGCCCCCAGTACCCGGACGAGAAACGCGGCGTGCTGGAACTGGTGACGGCGCTGGAAAACGGCCTTTCGTTCGAAGACTGGCCCCAAGCCGTCGCCGAGGGCCTTCGGGAAGGCATCGGGCGCGCCGCCGCCGTCAAAAAGGATCTGGAGGAAGCGCTTTTCCAGTGGGAACCGCGCAAGGCCAACGAGCTGAGCGAAACGCTGGAAGAGGAACTTGCCACATTGAACGAACGGGCGCCCAAGCCCTAGAGGGCGTCCTGCAAGGAGTTACTATGCTGAATAAGGTTATGATCATCGGCAGGCTCGGCCGCGATCCCGAACTGCGCTATTCCCAGAGCGGCAGCCCCGTCTGCACGCTCAACATCGCCACGGACGAATCCTACACGGACCGCGACGGCAACCGTGTGGACCGTGCCGAGTGGCACCGCGTCGTGGTGTTCCAGAAAGCGGCGGAGAACTGCTCCCAGTACCTGACCAAGGGCAGCCTCGTGTTTGTGGAAGGCAGCCTGCAAACCCGCAAATGGCAGGATCAGCAGGGGCAGGACCGCTACACCACCGAAATCAAGGCCCAGCGCGTCCAGTTCCTCGACAAGCGCGGCGGCGAACAGGGCGGCATGCCCAGCGGCGCGGGCGGCAGCGAAGGCGGCTACAGCGCTCCCCGCCGTCCTGCGGCGGCTCAGCAGGGAGGCGGCAGCCGTCCCCAGCAGCGCCCGCAGCAGCGGCAGGACGATTACGAAGATCTGGGCCCGGCGTTTCCTTCCGAGGCCAGCGGCATGGACGACGTGCCGTTCTAGAGAAATATGGGGAAGGGAAAGGGGAACTTTTCTCCAGAAAGGTTCCCCTTTCCCCTCCCAAGACGTTTGACTGATGAGGAGGCCGCACGGAAGGAGTTCGTTCCGAGGTACGGCTGGGGAGACGGGATTTCCGTGTTTGACTCAAAGGTAACTTTTCCGCATCATACGGCGTGTCCGTTGATGGCAACGCCTCCGAAACACGCGCCATCGGATCACAGGGGAGCACCTTGGAAAGAGGCAAGCTCCATTTTTCATCCATAAACACGAGGCACTGATCATAGCTACGCGACTGGAAGGCAACACGGCGGGCCTGAAGCCCAGCCAGATGAAGGCGCTGACGCGTCTGGGGCAACGGCGATATCCCGTACAGGGCGGCTACACAACGGAACAGGCCCGCGAACTCGCGCTCCTTTCACGTGCGCTCGGGCGTCAAGTCGGCCTCGTCATCGATCGGCAGGGCAAGGTGGATATGGTTATCGTGGGCGATCCCGCGTCCATCCTGATCCCGGAATTGCCGCGCGGGCGCGGCGCGGCGGGCCGTCTGCGCGGCATCCGCCTGATGCACACGCACCTTTCGCCGGACGGGCTTTCGCAAGAAGACCTGATGGACATGCTGTTCCTGCGCCTGGACAGCGTTTCCGTGCTGACCGTCAACGATTACGGCGATCCCGTCAGCTTTCAGAGCGGGCACCTGCTTCCCCCCAACGCGGACAGCAAGCCTTACCGCATCCACCCCATGACCGCATGGGATCGCGTGGACATCGATTTCAACGCCGAAGCCGTCTCGCTGGAAGAGGAGCTTGGCCGCGTGCTCTCCGAAGCTTCGGAGGCGGGGGACAGCCCCCGGGCGATCCTCGTATCCGTCTCTCCCCTCCCCCGCGCCATACAGGAAACGCACATCGAAGAGCTCCGGGAGTTGGCGCGCAGCGCAGGCATCGTGGTGACCGGGACGCTTATCCAGCGGGTAGCCGACATCCATCCCCGGCATATTTTGGGTAAAGGCAAACTGACGGAACTTGAGATTTTGGCCTTGCAGGGCCAGGCCTCGCTGATCATCTTCGACGGCGAACTCACGCCCGCCCAGCTCAACAGCCTTTCGGAAGTCACCGAGCGCAAAGTGCTCGACCGGACACAGCTTATTCTGGACATCTTCGCTCAGCGCGCCACAACCAGGGCGGGCAAGCTGCAAGTGGAAATGGCCCAGCTCAAGTACACGCAGCCCCGGCTTGTGGGCAAAAACCGGGCTATGGACAGGCTCATGGGCGGCATCGGCGGCCGTGGCCCGGGGGAAACCAAGCTGGAAACGGACAGGCGCCGCATCCGTGAGCGTATCGCCAAGATCAAGAAAGAGCTTGATGGGTTGCGTCAGCAACGGGCCTTTACCCGTGCCCGACGCGCCCGGCAGGGTTTGCCGGTGGCCGCGCTGGTGGGCTACACCAACGCCGGAAAATCGACGCTCCTCAACGCCCTGACCCGTTCGGAGGTGCTGGCAGAGGACAAGCTGTTCGCCACGCTGGACCCCACCACCCGGCGGCTCCGCTTCCCCGAAGAGCACGAACTTGTGCTGGCGGATACGGTCGGATTTATACGCAACCTCCCAAAGGAATTGACCGAAGCTTTTCAAGCCACCCTTGAGGAACTGGAGGCAGCCGATCTGCTGCTGCATGTGGCCGATGCCTCGCATCCCGAGCTCGACCGCCAGATCGCGGCTGTGGACGGCATCCTTGCCGATATGGAACTGAACGAAGTTCCGCGTGTCCTCATCCTCAACAAGTGGGATCGGCTGGAGGACGAGATGCGCGATATCCTGCGCGACAGATGGCCCGATGCCCTGCCCATTTCGGCGGAAACCCGGGACGGCCTCAACGCGCTTTCCCGCTGCATCGAAAACACGATCCACTGGGAAACGACGGCCAACATCGAAATAACGGGCCCCATGCCCAAAGTGTACTGATAAGCCGCCCTACTCCGGAAAACGCCACGCGTTCCTCCCCCGGGCCGACATTACAGCACACGAAAAACACGCGCCACACGGACAAGGGAATCCCCTTGATCCTGTGGCGCGTTTTCTTTGGTGCCGTCCCACTGCCACAACAGCCTATGAGGAAAAAAGCACAGAAAAGCCGCATCCCGATAAACATGGAACAGCTCCACAATCCATCTGACCGTGAGAGCGACCATGCGGCAGAATCCCCTTCCGTATTGCCCCATCGGTCAAACGGCTTAAGGGGGAAAGGGAAGGTGTGGGCCGTGCCAGCAGTTCCCTACTCTTTTCTCACTCTCCCCCCTGCGACTCTCCTTGAAGATATATCAAAATCCGGGCGGCGGCGATGGCGTCCGAACCAGCATGGTGATGATCAAGCGGGATGCCGCAGTAACGGCAAACGGCATCAAGCTTGTGGGAAGGAAGCTTGAGCTTCCTGCGCGACTCCCGCAGCGTGCATACGAAAGGAAGATCCGGAAAGGCTATGCCGTTGGACTGACAGCAGGCTTCCAGCACCCGCCGGTCAAAAGGGGCGTTGTGCGCGACAAGATGCGTAACGCCTTGCAGAAACGACGCCATCTGCGGCCAAAATTCCAAAAACGTGGGGCTGTCCTGCACGTCCTTCCACGTGATGCCGTGGACCCATGTGAACAGGACACGCCGCCTCGGGGGACGGATCAGGCTATACAGCGTGTCGACGACTTCGCCGCCGCGCACTTTCGCCAACCCTACGGCACAGGCGCTGTCCGGCTGATAGTCGGCGGTTTCAAAATCCAGAGCGACATATACGGGGTCGGCCATCGTGTCTTCCCAAAACAAAAAAGGCGGGGAAATCCCCCGCCTTTTCCTAAACTACAGGGTCCTTAATTCACCGATATACAACTTCAACTGCTGAAGCAGTTCCTTGGCCTTTTCGGGATGCTCGCCAGCCAGATTGTTCAGCTGGAACGGATCGGCCCGCCTGTCATAGAGTTCGTCCTGCTCGGGCACCGTCACTTCGGCCCCCTGAACGCACGTCCACATTTCCTCTTTCATTTCCAGTTCGGCGGACTGCCGGCCGGCGTTGCCGCCCTTGCCCGAGCCGTCATAGAAAAGGCGGTTCATCTCGTCGGTGTCGATATCGTTCTTGAGCCAATGGATATACGACCAATCCTTGGTGATGAGCGACCACGACATGCCGTAATATCCGGCTATGGCGACCTCGCGCACGGTATCCGTCTCCCCGCGCATGACCGGGAGCAGGCTGATGCCGTGCATCTCGTCCGCGCCGTAGGTCTGGATGCCTTCATGCCCGGCTTCGGAAAGCGCGGACTGCCCGTAGCCGAGCGCATCCATCATGGTCGCCGTGACATCCACATTCTGGACGAAACTTTCGATCCGCTTCCCACCCTCAAGGCCGGGCACATGGATGAGCAGCGGAACATGGACCAATTCCTCATAGGGCCAGGGGCGGCACTTGCGCATGATGCCGTGCCCGTGTTCGCCGTTGCCCATGGGCTGGCCGTGGTCCGAGGTGATGATCACCATCGTCTCGTCCCAAAGCCCCTGCTCGCGGATCGAATCGAGCAGGTTGCCGATCCATTTGTCCACGAGTTCCACTTTTTCCATGTACAGGGCGCGGATATGGGCGCACTCCTCTTCCGTCATCACGCCCTTGACCTCGGTCCACGGGGCAAGGATCATCGGATTGCCCTGATAGTCCGGGTCATGCGGGCACGGTTTCCCTTCCCAGACGGACGGCGGATCCCAAGGTTCATGGGGATCGAACGAATCCACCCACATCAGGAAAGGCCGCTTCGGATCGCGTTTGCGCCGCAGCCAGTCGTCGGCTTCCCGGGCGACGACGCTGACATAGTTGTCGGCGTCCGACTTCCAGAACTGACGCTGCTTGAGGTAGCACTCGGCTTCCCGGATCAATGACTGCGACGAACTGTCGTATTCGCCGTCCTCGTTCCTGTGCAACATGCCGGGCGACAGATAGTCCTCGGCCTTCACGGCGGGGTCCAGAGGCACGTTATGGAACGTCTCGTGGTCCAGCTCATGCCCGTTGCAGAACTTTACATAGTCGAACCCGCGCGAATAGCCGTACTTGGGCAGGCGCATGGGCGGCGTATCGTACACCAGCGCCGTCTGCACTTCCCGGCACCACAGCATGTCGGTCAGGCTGGTGTCATTCAGATCCAGCGGCTTCCACCCGGCATAGGGCAAAGTGAAGCGCCCGGTCATGATCGCCCTGCGGACGGGAATGGTAGGGAGCCCTTCGCTATAGGCGTTCTCGAACAGGAACCCTTGTCTGGCAAAACGATCCAGATTGGGCGTTTTGACGTTCGTGTTGCCGTAGCACCCCAAATAGTTGAACTGGAGCGTATCCAGCATAATGAAAATCACATTCTTGATCGGAGACATGTTGTCCTCTTTAGGCTTTTCTGGAGCCGTGAACCGGCGTGCCGTTCAAACGCCAGATGCCGAAGCCGGTCAGGGCGCACAGGATGGAGAAAATGGGGACGAACCAGTTCAGGAATGCATACGGCGCGAAATCGAACGCGCTGACGCCGAGCACGCCCGCGATGTAAAACGCGTGGACGCTCCACGGCACCAGCGGGCAGCCGATGGTCCCGGCGTCCTCGCAGGTGCGCGACAGCACGAGCGGGCTGATGTCGGCCTTCTTGAACGAGTCGAGGAAGGCGCGGCCGGGCACGATGACCGCCAGCATCTGGCTGCCCGTGCCCAAATTGATGATGTAAGCCGCCGCCAGCACGGACGCGACCAGACGGACAGCGGAACGGGCACCCTTCAGCACCGCGTCGAGCAAGACTTCAAGCACGCGGGAGCGTTCCAGAATACCGCCGAAGGCCATGCCCGAGCACAGCAGCAGGACCGTCGGCATGATGCTGAGCAGGCCGCCGCGGGACAGCAGCGGATCAAGCTGCTTGATGCCGGTCTTGGAAACATAGCCGGAGGTCATCATCTTGGCGAGATCGTTGAAGGCCACGCCCTCGTACACAGCGATGGCCACGGCACTGAGCAGGCACGCCACCATGACCGGCAGGACCGGGAAGCGCTTATACGCCAAGGCGATCATCAGGATGGGCGGGATGAATGCCACAAAATCCAAACTGAAATGCCCTTCAAGGCCGCTGAGGATCGCGTTGAGGCTTTCCAGCGAAGCGGTCTGTTCCTGCGCGAAGGAGAAACCAAGCACGGTGTACACGATCCCCGCCGCGACGAACGCCGGGACCGTCGTCCAGAGCATGGACAGGATATGATCGAAAAGCGGCACTTCGCAGACGGACGCAGTAATGTTGGTCGAGTCGGATACCGGAGACATCTTGTCGCCGATGTACGCGCCGGAAACGATGGCCCCAACCGTCATGGCCGGGGGATAGCCGAGCGCCTGCCCAACGCCGAGCAGCGCCACGCCGATGGTCCCCATGGTCCCGAATGAAGTGCCTGTGGCGATGGAAGCCACCGAGCACAGCACCATGGCGGACAGGAGGAAATGTTCGGGCGCAATCAGTTTCAGCCCCCAATAAATGATGGCGGGAATGGTCCCCGAGGCGAGCCACGCTGCGATGATCATGCCTACCAGCGCAAGGATGGCGATGGCGATCTGGATGCGTCCGAGCGCCTCAAACATCCCTTCCTGCAATTCTTCCCAACGGTAGCCCGTCTTCAGCCCCATAAGACCGGCCAGCGCCACGGCGCCGATGAGCGGCAGCACGGGAGGCCGCACGCCGACAACGAGCGTGCCGTACAGGATCATCGCAACAGGCAACACCAACGACAGGATCGCCCATCCTAAAGAAGGCTTATTCCCTTTCGTCTCCATTCCACACTCCTCTCCACAGTCTTCCGTCCGTCCCCTTCAGGAACGGGTACCGGCGAGCACACGGGCTCTGAGTTTTTTGTTGTTCTTCCGAGTATGACCCGCTCTTCACAAAAAGACAACTCACGCCCCACCCCTTTCCCCGCAAAAGGCGTTCATTTTATATCCTATGCTAAAAAATATTGAACCACACATATTACCCACTATCTTACACCATTTGGGGCAGTTTGGGAGAGCCAGAGCGCCCTGCGCTGAGACAATGCCAAAGCATGAGCATAAAATGCTCTCGTAGTGGTGATATCCTTGTGCCCAGGCATCGGCTCCCCTTGCCATCTTCGGATGCCGCAATATAAACAAGAGCCAAACGCCCGCGAAGAAAGGCACAGAGTAATGCGAAAGCCCCGGCAGTATGGGCTGTCCGGGGCTCTTCTCAAAAAGTCACCTATTCATCTTAAACAGTTGCCTCCGCAAATGCGGAAAGCTCCTGATTGAGCTTTGGGGTCAGGAGATCGTCAGGGGCGGACTCCAAGCGCTCGCGGCATTTTTCCGCAGCCCTATCCAGAATGGAAGGGCAACCTTCCGCAAACCATGTATCGTAGTTGCTCCAGCAAGCCACATCAGGCTGCCATTGCCCGGAACAGGCGGCGAGGGTCGATTCGTGCATCAGGAAAGGCTCCATATGCGGCGTTTCGAGGAGCACACCCATGTCAAAAGAAGCCTCACTGGTGTCAAGCCCCCGCATCATACAGCCAACACGCCGCAGCATTTCCTCGTCAATAATGTATTTCTCATAAGATACCGTCATCATGCCATCAAGAATGCCAAGGCATTCATTAATCATATGGGTGCCACCCATGAGCAGCTGGATATAGTTCTGCATTGTCTCATATCCGGCTTGGATATCCGGCACTTTGGCGTCGGTATTGCCCGCGAGTGTACGGGTGGGCATATGGTAAAGCGACTGGGCAAGCTGCAGCGCGGCGCGATCAATAAGGTTGGAAAGGGGGGAACCGGTGATGAATGCCCCGGAGCGCATGTCGGCGGCATATGTGGCAGTCCCGTAGATAACGGGAACACCGGGCTGCACAAGTTGCGCAAGGACAATGCCCGCAAGGAGTTCGGCATTCTGGGCGACAAGAGCGCCAATGTCACTGATGGGCGTGCTCACTCCTGTCATCGGAGCGGTGAGCACGGTAACAGGCTGGTTGGCACGGGCGTAGGCTATGATGGTGTCGGCTGACTCCTGTGCGTACTGAAGCGGCGAAAGGGCGCACACGGAAGCCGTCACGAAATAGTGGGAAGCGAGGTAGCCCTCACCCATGACCATTTCGATCATCTTGAAGACCTTTTCGTTCTCTCCAATGGTCGCTACCGGCCACGACATGATCGGCTTGTCGGTATGCCTGAGAAGCTGATGGGTGACGAGCAGATGCTTGTTGGGTCCATCCACCTCATGGGGGTCGACGGTACATTGACCGACGATGGCATTGACCCGGCTGGTCTGCCCGAGCTTATAAAAGTTGATCACATCCTGCATGGTCCCGTGACGGCGTTCACCGTGGCGCTCCTGCACATAGACCGGGCCATGATCCTGCATGACGAATACATCCGTCTGCCCTTCTCCCGTATAAATGCTTTTTTGTGGATCACGGGCACGCCACACAAAACCGGCCGGGCATTGCGAAAGGCAACGCTCCACAAGGGAGGCCGGGAATGTGACACACGCTCCGTCCACTTTCGCACCGTGTGCCGCGAGGATGTCACGGGCAACTTCCGAATGGAACAACACGCCCTTGACCCGCAGGATGTCCAGCGTCAGAGCATGGACCCGTTCCAGTTGTTCACGGCTCAATACTTTGAATTCTCTATTGAAATAGGACATATCAAACTCCTTTTCAGTATGGCAGCCCATAAGGGGAACCGCACCGGAATGGCAGGCGGATACAGCCGCCCCTTTGGGAAGGGCTGCCCCGCCTACGTTCCCGCCTACTCCGTTTCCTCCTGTTGCCTGTCGTGCTTCATCATCTTCACGATGGAGATGATGTAGGCAAACGTAACAAGTACAAAAGGAGCCGCCGCCGCGATGGCAAGGGACTTGATGGCCGCAAAGCCTCCCGTGACTTGGAAGAGGATGCCCGTAAACCCGATGGTGCAGCCCCAGAAGACACGCATGGTCAGGCGGGGTACTTCAATGCCGTTGGTCGTCTGTTGGGCAATGAAGTGGGAAGCGGCGTCGGCGGTAGTGATGGCGAACAGGCAGAAGCAGATAAAGGCGATGAAGCACAGCACCGAGCCAAACGGGAATGAGCCGAGCAGGATGTAGAGGGCCTGTTCCGGGCTACCCTGCACGGTTTCCCAAAGGGGCAGGAAGCCCTTGAGCTGTTCATAGCAGGAATTGCTCCCCCATACGGAGAACCACAGCAAAGTCATGAACAGGGGCACAAGTACCGTGCCACAGACAAATTCACGCATGGTGCGCCCACGCGAGATACGGGCGATGAAGCCGCCTGTGAACGGAACATACGAAATATTCCATAGGATATAGAAAATGAACCATGAGCCCGACCACTCTCGCGGCTCAAAATTCCCGGCATCCGTCCAGAGCAGGTTCTGAGGCAAGCGGAAAAGGAATTCTCCCGCGACCTGCATAAGCATGTTGATCACATAAGTAAAAGGAGTGGCGCCAAGAATGAGCACCGCAAAGAGCAAGCCAAGGGTAATGTATCCATTGGATTCGCTGAGATACCGCATACCGCGCGCAAGGCCGGTGGACGTGCTGATGATGTAGGTGAGGATGAAGCAAAGCATGATTGAGAACTTGCCTGTCGCGCCCAATTCAATGCCGAAGAGGATCTGAAAAGCGTAGCTGATGGAGGCTACCCCAAGGCCGATCATCATGGATACGCCGCCGATAGTGCCGATGGCGGCGAGTACGTCCACAGCCTTGCTGACCAGGGTATCGTTGCAGCGTTCGCCAAGAAGGCCGTAGAGCCCGGTGGAAGTACGGAGAGGTTTATTATGGCGATAGGCCGCATACCCGATAGCCCATCCACCGACGGCGAACAGCGGCCAGCCGAATAGGCCCCAGTTCACTACGGAGAGCCGGATGGCCTCGGGGACGCCCCGAACGGCCCCAGCGCTCCCGGCATCCATGACCGTGGGGGCGGTGAACAGGTGATAGAGCGGCTCGGCAGCCCCGAAGATGACGAAACCTGTGCCGAGGGCTGCGCAAAACAGCATGGCGACCCATGCAAAGAAAGAGAATTCCGGCTTTTCGTCCGCCGCACCGAGCTTCACTGTTGCAAAACGGCTGCTGCAAGCCATCCAGACCGAGAAAAAGATGGCACTCGCTCCGGTAAGCAGGATGAGCCAGCTGAAATGCGCAATGATGAAACGCTGGATGGAACTGAAGGTCGCCCCGGCTCCGGAGGGATCGATGATGGCATAGGCGATAATGCATCCGTACAAGATGGCCACTGGCCAAAAAATCTTGTTGTCGTAGTTGCCAAGAATGCTGAACTTCTTTGGATCGTTGGCGCTTTCCATAAAAACTGCTCCTCAATTTTTGGGGGAATGCGTGGAACCTCCTTGAACGGCGTTGGTTGGGTCATGTGCGGAATCGCATAAAGCGATGCATGGAAACCTCCTTCGTACTGCGTAAAGGTGTTCATCAGGGGACAAGCAAAACATGTGTACACATAAATTTATTCAATAATTCTATCTTATTGGCTATTGATGCGGTGTCATATATGAATGGAATTGATTTATATATGTACGCACGATAAATATATCACTATCTCTTTTTTTGCAAGCATACCTCACCCGAAAAAGAGTTTTCCTTAGGGAGGATGCATATTAATATTTTTATATTTCAAATGATTAAATAAAATTTTAAAAAGAACTTGCTCTTGGCCCATCGTTAGGCTAGCATCGGCACATCATAAACAGAAATATCTTTCATATTTTAAATATATCTTTTAACATATTATAAAATAATACTTTTTTAGTTTAGCCGTTCCCGCATACCACTGTTTGCGGAAGGCTTCACAGTCCAGCAAGGAGGTCATATGGCACAGCGTTGGAAAAAAGCAGGTAGCCTCACCACCGGCGGGATGAGTCTCAACGTCTTCACGCAGGACGAGATGGACGCTATCCACCGGGCTACCCTTGAAGTGCTGGAGCATACGGGAGTGCTTATCGGCTCGCCCGAAGCCCGTGCGCTGCTTGTCGAGGCAGGTGCTTCCGTCATCGACGAGGACATCGTCAGATTCCCTCAGTGGATGGTTGCGGATGCCGTATCATGTGCGCCCGAAACCCTGCTCCTCGCAGGGCGCACCCCGGACCGTGACGTGGTGCTCGACAGCACGCGCGTCATGTTCACAAATTTCGGCGAGGCGGTGTACCTTATCGATCCCGATACCGGCGAGGTACGCAACACCACCAAAAAAGACGTCGAGAAGCTCACCCGTGTTGTGGACGCCCTCGACGTCATCCCGGTTTGCGAACGTATGGCAGGGGCGCAGGACTACCCCGAGCAGGTGGCTGAACTGCATAACTACGAAGCCCTGCTGATGAACACGACCAAGCATGTGTTCACAGGCGGCGGCAACGGAAAACTCACCCAATACATGATCGATATGGCGAAGGCCGCTGTGGGGGAGGAAAACTTTGAGGAACGCTGCCCAGTGACCTTCAATACCTGTCCGATCAGCCCGCTCAAACTGACGGCGGACGTATGCGAAGTCATCATGACGGCGGCCAGGAACGGCGCGACGGTCAACGTGCTCTCAATGGGAATGGCGGGGGGCTCCACTCCGGTGAACCTCGCAGGGGCATTGGTCGTGCACAACTGCGAAGCCCTCGCCGGGCTTGTCCTTGCGCAAACCACTCGGCGGGGCGCCAAGTTCATCTATGGAAGCTCCTCAACGGCAATGGATTTGCGCTACGGCGCGGCTGTAGTGGGTACGCCGGAACTGGCCGTGCTCAACGCCGGGGTCGCGGCTATGGCCCGCTATTACAAGCTGCCCTCCTGGGCGGCGGGCGGATAGGGGGACAGCAAATGCGGGGATGCCCAGAGCGGACATGAAAAGACGCTGACCGGACTGTTGCCGATGCTGGCAGGTGCCAACATCATTTATGGTCTCGGTATGCTGGAGATGGGAATGACCATCAGCTACAGCCAGCTCTTGATGGACGCCGAAATGGCCGAGATGATGCTTTTCAGCATGGATGGCATTGTTGTGAACGATGAAACGCTTTCCGTGGACGTGATCAAGGAGGTCGGCCCGCGCAGTGATTTCCTCGCGCATATGAATACCTTTGAAAACATGTATATCCAATCAAAGCCCAAACTCATTGACCGCCTTACCCGTGACCGCTGGAACGAAGCGGGGCACCTCGACATGGAAAGCCGCGCGCTCATTGCCGCGAAGGAACTCCTCGCCACATGGGAACCGGAACCCCTCTCTGAGGAGGCATGTGCCCGTGTCAGGGCAGTGCTCAACGCCGCCGAACGTGACTACGGCGTGCCGGAAAGCCTGGAGTAAAAACAAAGGAGGAGAAGGCAACAGGCAATATTGTCTTCTCCTTCTTCGCGTACTGGGGCATACTTCTGTTTCCGCCACTTCCCCTGCCATCTCCGGTGTCCTCGACAAGCGCGCACCTGAGGATCCTTCCTTCTTCCAGTCATGGCTTAGGGCTCAATAACCCCCTCATTCCTCAATACTTCACCCGCCCTATTTCCGTTACCTGCCGGAGCTTTTTCTTCCGGTAGAAAAGACGGTACCGGACAGGAAGCACCCAACACCCACCCAGATGAACAGGAACACCAGCAGCTTGCTCGCCGATATGGGTTCGCGCATGACGAATGCGCCGAGCATGAAAACCGTAGTCGGCAAAATGTATTGCATGATGCCCAGCGAGATCATCGGCACGCTGCGGATGCCGAGGCTCAGGCCCAATTGGGGAATGGCGGAGACGAATCCGCAGCCGATGAGCAGCAGATCCATGTATGCGCCTCCTGCGAGGAAATGCCCTTCCCCTCTTTCTCCCAGCCAGATCAGGTAACCCCACAGGAACGGCGCGGAAAACAGCAGCTCCATGAGCATACCGGGAGCGGCTCCGACCGTGGCGCGTTTGCGAAAGAACGCAAACAGCGCCGCGGAAAGGGCCACATTCAGTGAGGCCCACGGGACGGCTCCATATCCCATCAGCAGAATAAGCACGCCGATCCCTGCGAAGATGATGCCCATCCATTGCAGGCGGCCCGGACGCTCCCTGAAAAACAGAAAGCCCAGTATCGTGCTGATCATAGGGACGATGTAGTGTCCCATGCTGCATTCGAGCACCTTGCCGTTGGTGACGGCCCATATGTATATCCACCAGTTCCAGAGATGGGCGAGGCTGCACAAACCGATAAACGCGATCTCGCGCCGATCCCTGATCGCGCGGAAAAACGCGGGAAACTGCCCCTTCCACACCATGAAGGCGGCGATGATCAGGCTTCCCCAAAGCGAGCGGTGGCTGACCATTTCGAGGGCCGAAACCCCGTGCAGCAGATTCCAGTACAGCGGGCTCAGGCCGAAGGACAGGTACACGCCGAAAAGGATGCCCATGCCTTGCCTTTGAGAGAGGCCGCCCGCAGCAGTGCGGGGTGAACGGTGTTCCATCGTTCCCTCCTTTGAAGGCAAATCCGGGCCGTGCGTTCCGAAAACGACGGCCCGGCGGACAAAAAGAGAGCCAGCGGGGGAAACCAGCCCTCTTTCCGTTGGGGACAAGATCAGACGTTGCGGATTCCGGCGTATTTGGCGAAAAGGGCCTCGGTTTTTTTCACGTCGGTCAACGACAACAAATCAAAAAGATCGTCCGCAGCCTCATGCGAAAGCAGGTGTTCCCGTTCGGCGGCTTCACGGCAGGTAATATTGTGTTCGTACGCCAGATTGGCCACACGGCTGCCGATCTTGTAACCGAAGAGCGCACTTACCATCGTCGCCAGCGAGGTCGAGCGTTCGGCCGTGTGGAGGCATTTTTCGGCATTGGCGGAAAGGCCCTTCACACACTTGTCCGCGAAGAGCACCATGCTGCGGCTCAGGATGTCGATACTGTTGAGGATGCTGCGGATCGGCACGGCGGAGGAGGCGCCGAGGTCCAGTTCCCCGGAGAAGGCTCCGAAGCCCACGCCCGCCTGATTGCCCGCTACGCGGTGGCAGGCCAGAATCATCACTTCCGTCATGACCGGGTTGATCTTGCCGGGCATGATGGATGAGCCGGGCTGCACTGCGGGGATGACGATGTCCCCGAATCCCGCGCGCGGGCCGGAACCCATCAGGCGGATATCGAGGGCCGCCTTCGCCGCCACGGTGGCGAGAGCTTGCAGGTGCGCGTGCAGGATGATGAAGGAGTCGGAAGCCTGAAGGCCGTCGAACAGATTGGCGTCACGGCGAATCTCACGCCCGCAGACGGCTGAAAGGTTCTTGTAGATATGCTCCGAGAAGCCGGGCATACATCCCATGCCCGTACCCACGGCAGTGGCGCCGAGCACGCCGGTGCACCAGCGCGCCCGTTCCCTTTCCAGCAACAGCCGATTCCGACGTATTCCCGCAGCATAACCGGAAAATTCTTGCCCCAGCGTGATCGGTACGGCATCCTGCAAACAGGTACGTCCCATCTTGACCACATCGGCGAACTCCGCGGCCTTGGCGTCCAGAGCCGCCTCAAGGTGCGCAGCGGCCTTGAGAACCCGGCCCACTTCATTATGGATGGCGATCCCCTTGGCGGTCGGCACCACGTCGTTGGAGGACTGGCACATGTTGACGTGGGTATTGGGATGGACCTGATCAGAGCCCTTGTATCCGGTAAGAATCTCATTGGCCCGGTTCGCCAGCACTTCGTTGGCGGCCATATTGAAGGGGGTACCCGATCCCCGGAAAATACACAGGGGAAAATCGGCATTGAAGGCTCCGTCCGCCATTTCGTCGCAGGCCCGCATGATGGCATCCGCCTTGCCCGCATCGAGCGCGCCGATTTCCTTATTGGTCAGGGCGCACGCCTTCTTCACTTGGGCGACGGCCTTGATGAAGGCCGGATAAGCTGACAGCGGATCGTCAGTAATGGCAAGACATTGTCGGTTACGTTCCGTCTGAATGCCGTAATAGACTTCATCGGGCAGCAGCATTTCACCGAGCGCGTCGGTTTCCTTACGCATGAACGTTCTCCTCAAGTGGCAAATAATCGTTGAGGCTCCGTCAGCCGATGGAGCGCATCCCGCCATATTTTTTCAGCAGGGCAACGCTCCCGGCACGGTGTGCGAGCGCTTCCACGTCGAAAAGCTCCTCCGCCGCATCCTCGGGGATGAGTTTTTCGCGAAGGGCCGCTTCCTTGCAGGTGATGCCCTCCCTGTAGGCTATCCCGGCGATGCGGCTTCCGGTTTCATAGCCATACAACGTGCTGACGATGGTGGCGAGAGATGTGGATTCCTCGGCGTAACGGCGGCACACCGCCTCGTTGGCGACAATACCCTCGACGCATTTTTCGCTGAACAGGGCGAAGCCGTTGCCGATCATTTCCAGAGACTGCAACAAGGCGAAGAAGCTGACCGTGGCGTTGCTGGCCAGATCGAGATCGCTTGCGGAGGCGTTCATAGTGATCGCCCAGTCGTTTGCCGCCACCTGATGCATGATCTGGACGACAAGGTCGCACATGAAGGGATTGATCTTGCCGGGCATGATGGAAGAACCGGGGGCCACGGCAGGCAGACGGATTTCGCCGAACCCCGACCGGGGACCAGAGGACAGCAGGCGGAAATCGTTGGCGATCTTTCCGGCGGAACAGGCGAGTACCTTGAGTGCGCCTGACAATGTGAGAAGGCCGTCGGCATTCTGCATGGCGTCGAACAGACCCGCATCGGAGACGGGGCTCCCCTCCGGCGTATCCGGCAAGCGCATTTCGAAGCCGACAATGGCGCTCAGGTGCGGATAGACGGCCTCCACATAGCCGGGCAGCACGCCGAGCCCCGTTCCGATGACCGTGCCGCCGAGCACGCCGACGCGGAAGCCCTCGCGCAAGGCTTCAAGGCGTTCCCGGCTGCGGCGGATGACCCCGTGGAACCCGGCGAACACCTGGCCGAGCGTCATGGGCACGCCGTCCTGAAGGCAGGTCCGGCCCAGACGCACCACGCCTCCGAACTCTTTGGACTTGCGGGCGAAGCTGTTTTCGAGCGCGGCCACGCCTTCCAGCGCCCGGCCCGTCTCGCGGTACAGAACGATATTCTCCGCCGTGGGGTAGACGTCGTTGGAGGACTGGCACATGTTGACGTGCGTATTGGGATGGACCTGCTCGTATCCCTTGTGCCCCGTGAGCAGTTCGTTGGCCCTGTTGGCGATGACCTCGTTGAGGTTCATGTTGATGGAAGTGCCGCCGCCGCGCCAGATGTTGACGGGAAACTGCCCTTCCATCCGGCCTTCAAGGATGTCGTCGCAGGCGCGGGCAATGGCGCCGGCCTTATCTGCGCCGAGCGCGCCGATGTCCCGGTTCGCCAGCGCGCAGGCCTTCTTGATTTCCGCCAGCGCGCGAACCACGGCGGGATAGTCGTTGAAGGTTTTGTCCGTCACATCGAAATTCGAGAGGGAACGGAACGCCTGAATGCCGTAATACGCCCCGTCCGGCAACGGCATTTCGCCAAGGGCATCCTTTTCTATACGCATGGGCTTGGTATCCTGCTGAAAGGGAATGAAGGGGGCACCCCCTGCACATTAGAGCACAAAAGGCTCGTCCCACATCTTGACGGTGGTCCCGAGGCCCTTTTCCCGCGCCTTGGCAAGGAGAAGGGAACCGAGGGCCACATCCTGTACGCCGAGGCCGACGGTGTTCACGTAAATGATCTCGTCGTCCGATTCGCGGCCGGGGCGGTCGCCGACGACCACAGCCCCGATCTCGGCGGTGATGTCCTCATCCTTGAGCTTCCCGGCGAAAAACATGTGCGCGAGGCTCGACACGTCGCGGTGCTTGATCTGTTCCCAATCGTCGACATACCGCTTGTCCGCCGCTGAAATGACCTCGTACTCGCATTCGTTGCCGCCCACGTGGATGTAAAGCATCCCCGGCTCCAGATGGCGCCGCAGCAGCAGGGGCTCGGTGCTTCCCGTGGCGGTCACGACGATGTCCGCGCCCTTGACGGTTTCGTCGACCGTGGCGCAGACGGCAACCTTCCTGCCCGTGCGTTTTTCCATATGCCGGGCGAAGTTCTCGGCCTGCGCGCGATTCACATCGTAGATGCGGATTTCCCTCGTCTGCGGGCGGGCCACGAGCAGCGCCATGAGCTGCGTCCGTCCCTGGAACCCGCCGCCTACGATGGCGATCGTCCGGGTATCCTCCTTGGCGAGGTGCAGGGCCGCCGCCCCCATGTTGGCCCCGGTGCGGATGGCGCTCAGAAGCACGCCGTCCATGATCGCCACCGGGTAGAGCGTGACGGGATCGTTGATGATCACCAGTGCCGCCACTTTGGGCATACCCGGCGCGCGGACGCCTTCGGGGGAGACGGCGATCCACTTGATGCCCCCAGTGCGGATGTCCCCTCCTATCCAGCCGGGCAAGGCGTTGATGCGGCCCTTTTCCCATTCCGTTTCCACGCCGCCCCAGCGGATGACCCCCTTGCTCGGAAGCACGGTTTCCCCGCGCCAGTGAAGCCCATAGACTTTTTCCATGAGCGGCACGACCTGTTCCATGTTCAGGACGCCCGCTTCGATGACTTCACGCTGGGAAAGGAACAGCAGGGAATGCGAAGTGTCAGCCATTGTCGTTTCTCCAATTACTTGAAAGAAGGGTGAGGGTTACCCGCGACGGGACCCGAGCCACTGCCAGAGGAGTGCGCAAGCCACAAGGCCGACGCCGATGAGATCCGTAACAAGGCCCGGTTGGATGAGAGCCAGCGAACCGAGCAGAAACAACCCCCGCTGCCCCATGTTGAGCACGCGATCCCGGAACGCGCCCTGAAGCGCCGAGCCGAGGAAGAAAACCCCGCAAAGCGAGGTTGCAAGCGTGCCCAGGATTTCGGGAAGGCTGCCCTGCCAGAGCAGCGACGGCGCGTACACGAACATGAACGGGACGATGAAGGCCACGATTCCGAGGCGCACGGCGGTCAGGGCCACGCCCATCGGCTTCGTCTTGCCGAGCGAGGCTGCGGTGAACGCCGCGAGCGCAACGGGCGGCGTGATCGCGGACAGGCAGGCGAAATAGAAAATGAACAGATGCCCGGTAAGGGCGGGTACGCCGAGCCCGGTCAATGCGGGAACGATGACCGCGGCGCAAATGAGATAGGCCGCGGCGGTCGGCAGGCCCATGCCGAGGATCAGCGACGAACCCATGGTCAGGATGAGGGCTATGGGCAGGATGCCGCCGGAGAGCGCGATGATCCCGCTGGCGAACTTCAGCCCCGTCCCGGTGAGGTTCAGGACGCCGATGATGATGCCCGCGGTGGCACAGGCGGCGATAAGCCCCACGGCCTGCTTGGCCCCGTCCGCGAAACCCGCCACAAACTGCTCGGGCGTGAGCCGGGTGCTCTTACGCAGGAACGTGCAGAGAATCGTGGAATAGATGGCCCAGATGGCCGCCTTGATGACCGAGGCGTTCAAGCCGATGAGCACGAAGATCAACACAAAGATCGGGATGACCAGATGCCCCCTCTCCAACAGCACCTTGCGGGCGTCGGGCAACTCGTCCTTGGCATAGCCGTGCAGCCCTTCCTTATAGGCTTCAAGGTCGATCATGTAGAAGATCGAGACGAAATAGAGGATCGCCGGAATGACCGTGGCGAGGGCCACGTCGAGATACGGGGTGCCCGTCAGCTCGGCAATGATGAACGCCGCCGCCCCGAGGATAGGAGGCGTCATCTGCCCGCCCGTGGAGGCCACGGCTTCCACGGCGGAGGCGAATCGCGGCGAGTAGCCGACCTTGATCATCATGGGGATGGTGAACGTCCCGGAGGCCACCACGTTGGCCGCCGAGTTGCCGGAAATCGTACCGAACAGGGCACTGCCGATGACGGCCACCTTGGCCGGCCCGCCGCGCTTGCCGCCGGCAACGGCCATGGCGATGTCGATGAAGAACTGCCCTGCCCCGGTGCTGGCGAGGAACGCGCTGAACAGGAAAAAGAGGAATACGAACGAGGCCGACGTTGCCAGCGGTGTGGACAACATACCGTCCATTCCGGTGATGTAGCTGAAAACACGCGCGAAGCTGTAGCCCCGGTGCCCGCCAAGGCTATAGGGAAGGTATTTTCCGAGCAGCGCATAGGCGAGGAAAAAGATGGCGATGGAGGGAAGAATCCAGCCGTTGGTGCGCCGGGTCATCTCGAGGATCAGGACGACGATAACCGTGGAAAAGAACAGGTCAAGGCTGGTGGGAGCCACGCCGACGCGGTAGATGATCGTATCCAGCTCAAGGATGAAATAGATGCACGCCGACGCCGCCAGCAACATGCAGGCCCAGTCGCCCAGCGTGGGCATCCTCTTGTTGGAGCGCCGGGAAAAGGGGTACAGGAAATAGGCCAGCACAACCCCGAAGCAGATGTGGGAATAGTAGAGCGCCCAAGGCTCCATTGAGCTATACCCCAGGAACCAGATGTGGAAGGCGGCCATGCCGAGGCCGATGGCATAATACAGATATTTGAGGGCTCCGGTCGGTTTCCGGGATGTGTACCCCTCCTCGCTCAACGTTTCCAGAGTGTCGTCATCGGGCAGATCCGTGGTGCTCATGGCTGTCTCCAAAAAGAATCTTGGGGCAAGCACCGGGGCGGACGGCCGTCCCGGTGCGGCAACAGTGCCTTACTTCGCTTCGGCGGGAATCAGCTTGTCGGGAATGGTCAGCCCGATTTCACGGTAGTACTTGATGGCGCCCTTATGGAGAGGCACGCTGCTGTACAGGATGTCCTCGGGCTTGGTTTTGGCCATGTCCTTCACCGCGTTGGCGAGCTGAGGCAACACTTCAAAGGTAGCCTTGGTCATGTCGTAGACGAGATCTTCGGGGAGATCCTTATGGGCCACGGCGAAGTTCCACAAGGAAATGACGTGGATGTCCTCCTTGGCGGCCTTGTAGGTGCCCTTGGGGATAACGCCCTGCGTCCAGTAGGGATAAGCCTCGAGCAGCTTGCTGAAGTCTTCCTGCGTCATGGTCAGCAGATTGATCTCGTTGGATGCTTCCATTTCCATGATGACGGGAGCGGGGACGCCCATAACGGAAAAGGACGCCTGCGTCTGGCCGTCACGCAGGGTATTGAGCTGCTGGCTGGCGGGCATCCCGCTGACCTTGGCGGGCTTCAGGCCAAGGGTTTCGATGATCGCCCGCGCGGCGAGGAAACTGCTCGAACCGGCGGAAGAAGAGGCGACATGCTTGCCGTCGATATCATGGATGGTCTTGAGGCCGGAGTCCGCCAAGGCATAAATCTGGAGGTAGCTGGGGTACAACGGAATGAAGGAGCGCATGGCCTGGAATTTCTGAGGAACTTTTCCCTTGCCATTGTACATGTCCCCAGCCTGCCACGCAGTCACCATGCCGAGGTCCATTTCCTTGTTTTCGATGAGCATGATGTTCGTTTCAGGACCGCCGGTCACTTCGATGGAGAGATCCACCTTGTCGCCGAGCCTGCCGTTCAGCGCGTTGCTCCACGTGCCTCCGAGAACGTAATAGGAGCCCCCTCCGGTGGACGTGCCCATAAGCAGACGCTGCTTGGCGTGAGAGACCGGAGCGGAAACGGCCAGAGCCATAACGGCGACGCCCACGAATTTCCAAAACGTTCTGAACATAACCCTACTCCTCGGTTAAACTGTTCCCTGCACGAAACACCGAACCGGAACGCCGGATCAGCGCATGTCTATGACTATGAGCCACGCCTTGGGGGCGGCGGCCAGAGACACCGTTTCGGGCCCGGAGACACGCACGTGATCGCCGGGTTGGAGGATTTGCCGATCCATGCGGATGCGGCCGCTGACCACATAGATGAACGTCTTGGAGCCAGCGGGAACGAAATGCTCAAGCGGCGTCTGCTCCAGAGAGGCAAGATAGACGTCGGCATCCACATCGAAGGGAAGCGGAAGGCCCTTCGAGGGCGACTCAGCCCTGCCGGAGACGACATTGAGGAGATGATCCGCCATGAGCGAAGGCGAAAACGTCCTCATTTCGTGATAGGGATGGGTGTGCAGGCAACGGGGCTGAAAGCGCACGCTCATGAAACGCAGCATGGAGTTGCCGTAGTTGGCCGTTTCCCGGGCATAGCCGGTCCCGGCCGTAACGCGCTGCACGGTCACAGGCTTGAGCACAAGCGAATTGTTCAGGGTATCTACGCACTTCTGCGTCCCCTCGACGACGAAGAAAAGCTGCTCGCAGTTATGATGGGGATGCATCTTGAACCCGGCCGCCGGGGGAACCCGGTAGTCATTGAACACGAGCAGAGAACCGAACGCGGCATTGCGGGGATCGAAGTAGTTGTTGAAAGACAGAAGGCTCGTCACGCTGATGGTGCCGTACTGTTCCGTATGACATGCGGATAGGGGAATGACATCAATCATCGTCGGCCTCCCGAATGCGCTCCAGCATGTCGCTGTCCAGATAGCTCCTCCAGATGGAGACGACCTTGCCGATCAGCGGGACGAAAAGGATTTTGTTCATGTCCAGAATGACCGGGGAGTATTTCACATTGTTCGAATAAAAGATGAGCAGGTTGCTCTGGACGCAGCACCGCTTCAGGGACGTACCCACGGCATCGCCCGCGTCAAGGCGCACGCCAAACAGATCCCTGCCCAAGTTCTGTTCCATGAACGGATGGTAGATGAAACACGGCTGAATATAGGCAATGTCACCGGGCATGATTTCCGGGGCCATGCTGTCGTCACCGACGATGATGGCGTAGGGCTGGCGGAATTCTCCAGTCTGAACGAATGAACTCGTTTCGCGCAGCCACCCGGAGGGGACCGGAGGTTCCTCCAGCGTCTCTGAACGGGAGAGATACAAGGGAATCCAAACCGTCATCCCCTCCGAAGCGGGTTTTTCCCGTCCTATAATGAAGTCCGAGAAGATTCTGCTTCCCTGAAAATCGGAATCCTGTATCCCGTTGCGGCCAAGAAGATAGTCCACGCTCACCTGCAGCGCTTCGGCTATAGTGCAAAGCGTCGCATAGTCCGGCTCGCTCCTGTCATTGATATAGTTGCAGAGCCGGGAGCGGGTTATACCCAGACGCAAAGCGAAATCCATTTGAGATTGACGCTTTTTTGCCAAAAGAGATTTAAGCCGCTTTCCAAAAGACATAGTTCCCTCTTTGTTTTGAGTGTATGGAAAATGGTTCCTTTTCTGTCAACGTAGAGTGAAATGTTCTTCATCTCTTTGACTCAAAATAAAAAGTGAATAAATTTCATTTCATTATATTGATTAGGGCATCGTTTTTTCTCCTTAAAAAATATTTTTGAAGTTACAAAAAATACACAAAAAATGCTTTTATGTGCATTTTTGTGTACAGAGAGCCCGCAGGAGTCGAAATATCGACTTACTACGGGCTACACATGCTTTCACAGAGCTATAAATATACAGTTATCTATTAAAAACATCTTTGTTTATAGCATGTTATCTAAAATAAAGGTGAACAAAATCAAAGCTGGCTGTCAACACGCCGAGGGCTTGCGAAAACGCGGAGAAATCCGTCATCCGGATGGCATCTATGTGTTTTATTAATAGAAATGATGTGGTGGATAAGAGATAGGTAAAAATGGGATGGGTATGTGCCAAAAGAGTGTGCGAGCGAATCGTGGCATCCCATCCATACCCAATGGCGCAAAATTCCCCCGAAAAGGAAATGACTAGACACATCCTTGCTTCATTTTTGAGCAATTACACAGCGTAAGGAATTCTATCCTGCTCATGAGAAAGCCCCCTTCCTTCCGGTCGGGGGCTTCTCTTACATTCCCATGTCCCTGATGGGCATCGCCACGATGCCGAGCATATAGCCATACATCCAGGTTTAGAGTCTGGTGATCGGGGTCATGCCGTGCCCCTCGTCAAGAGCTTGTCGGCGATCCACTGCTGGTTTGTCTCTTCCTTAGGGCCAATACAGGCATATCCACACGGACTCTCAGTAAAGCCCGATATAACGAAGGCATTCAGGACGCCACATCCTGGCGCTTGCTCGCATTGCCGATGCGCTCGGGAGAACTGATGGAGACGTTTGAAAAGCCCCTACCCGTTCCTTCAACCTATTCCAATTTGGCGATAAAGCTCGCGAACGACATCGGCCTGAAAACAAAGCAGTGCATGAAACAGAGGGGAAACTAAGAAGCGGGTAATTTTCGGCGTTTGGTGACCCGTTTTGAACGTCTCTGGGTACACCTTGGCTTCATTCAACTAAACTAGGTGCATTAGATTCGTCTTAGAAACATTTTGAAATGCCCTTTACTATGTCTTTCCCCGCAAAAGCGACAAAAAAGGCTCCTTTATGGGGGAGCCTTCCTTATCTACGATGTCTGCCGAGCTTTTTTCCAGTCGGCATACGTCGACAGGAGCAAGTCCATGTGGCGCGGAATCTGCACTTTCAGGTTATATTCCTCCACAATGCTCTGGCGGGCAGCCGCTCTCACCGGGCCCATGGCATCCGAGCGGGCCAACAGCTCCGTCGTCATATCGGCAAGCATGTCGTGATCCCAGAAGTCACACAGGAACCCGTTTTCGCCGTGCCTGACCACTTCCCGGACAGGTTCCGTATCCGAACTGACCAGCAGGCAGCCGCAGCTCATGGATTCGAACAGCCCCGCCGAAAGCGCGAACGGTGCCGTAAAATACACATGCACCGTGGAAGCCCGCAACAACAGCCGGTACTCCTCGTAAGGGCGGAACCCCACGAAATGGACACGGCGGGAATCGACAGGCACCTCTTCCCGCAGGCGCTCCAGCGAAACGGTCTCGTCGCTCCCCTGCCGCTCCGACGCCATGATCAGCACATGGCACTCGGGACGCGCCGCGAGCAACCGGGGCAAACTCCTGTAAAACTGGGGGAAACCACGAAAAGGCTCCAGCCCCCGGCCCGAAAACGTCACCAGTTCCTTGACGGTGGAAAGATCACATCCCTCGATACGGAAGCGCTCGGGCTTCGGGGAAAAGAAATCCGTGTCCACGCCTTCGTGGATCACGTGAATATGTTTTGCAATCTGCTGCGGGTACTGCTTTTTTTGCCAGCTCGTGGCCGTGACCACCAGATCGCATTCCGCAAGGGCATTGAGCTGGCAGAGGTTACGGACGCGGCTCTGGGCAAACTCCACGGCGGGCCGGGCCGCCCCTTGCGTGAAAAAGGTGTAATTGGCCCCTTTTGTATAATACCATTCCGCATACACGGCATGGAACGCCTGAGGGAAAATATCCTGCGCGAAAAAACTGCATCCCCATCGGGGATGGGCGTAGACGATATCCGGTTCAAAGCCGCCCTGTTGCAGCTTCAACAGCGCATTGGCAAAACGTGAACCGTAGCGCATCATCTGCAGCAATTCCCGCTCGGCCCTGTCCTTCGCCATAACCGGCTGGACGCCGGAAACCGTCAGATTCCGAACGCCGGGAATCCACACATCCCGCCTGCTCCGCTCCGAAAGGAACACGATTTCATTGCCGGGAAGCCCACCCAAGCGCGCCGCCAACTGCCGAAACGGCCCTGGAAACGTATGATGCAGAAAAAGGATGCGCATAGCCCACACCGGTCCCTTTGGTATCGCCTCGTCAGGCGTTTTCGTCAGCAAGACTTCTGACGAACTTTTCCCCCGCAGGCGTCTTCAAGTACTCACGCAACGCGTGCACAACATGTTGATCATACTTAGCCGATTCGGATTCCAGAATGTTCAGGGCCACGTCCACGGACTTGGCGTTACGATACGAGCGGGGCCGGATCAGCGCGCAGAACGTGTTCGCAACCGACAGGATACGGCCGCAAATGCCGATCTCGTCCCCGTGCAGCTTTTCGGGATACCCGGAACCGTCCATAAACTCGTTCATCTGGGAAATGGCTTCCACGACGGGCAGTTCGAAGTTGATGTTCTTCAAGGTCTCCCGGGCATATTCCACATGCCGCTCCATAGCCTGACGCTCTTCCGGCGTGAAGGCGCCGGGCTTGGTCAGCAGCTCGCGGGGCAACTGCATCTTGCCGATCTGCGACAGGCTGGCAGCCGTGCGGACGGTGCTCTCGTCTTCCTCGCTGAGGCCGAGGGTCTTGACCAAATCGCCGCCCAGGTTCGCCATATACGAGGACTGGCCGCCCAAGTACGGGTCGACGGCCTCGATGGCGTGCATGAACGCGGCGATGGTCTGCCGGACCATACGCTGGTTGCGCTCCTGCGCATCGACAAGCTGCGTGATGTCGCGGAACACCGAAACCGTACCGGTGATCACGCCGCTTTCGTTGCGGTACGGCGAGCACGTGATCTGATAGTGGTACTTCTTCGACTGCAGCCACATCACGTCCTTGAACATGAAAGACTGCTCGCTTTGGATGGCCACGTCCAGCTGCTTATACAGCCGCAAGGCGGTGTCATAGCCAAAAATCGCCGCGCAATCCATGCCCACAAGCTCTTCGTCGGAACGCCCAACCATACGCGCGAACGCCTGGTTGGCATACTGGACCATGCCGCCCTTGTCGGTCAGGACGATGCCGTCCACAAGCGCGCTGTTGATGCCGTCGAGGAGCTGCTTCTGCTGATTGGAAATCTGATACAACTGGAGCAGTTCGGCGCTCACATTCCGGGCGTTGCGCCCCACGAGCCACCACCAGACGGCCAGCAGGGCCAGCAGCACGACCACGACCGCAATGACCGCCCATATGACGATCGCATTGCGCTGCGCCAGGAAGGGCTTGAGCGCGGCCGCCACCGGCACTTCCTGCACGACCAGCCACGGCAGCTCGGGAACCTTTACGCCGATGCTGTATACTTCATCAGGCGAGCCGGCCTCCCCTCCCCGGATCCCGAACGGCAGGCTGTCGCTCTGCCCCAGCTGCCAGTCGGGCAAATTCTGGATATCCGCGGACAGGGGCAAAAGATCTTGCAGCTTGGTTCCGACGATCTGGAAAACGTGGGTAACGCCGAACGAGTTCTCGCCCTTCGCCGTATCAATCGTTTCACCGAGGCGGGAAGAAACCATCAGAGACAGCAGAAGCGTAGCCACCGGCTTTTCCGAGCGGTTTTCAACATACTGGGGGGCGAAGATGGGAACGACCAAATCAAGGACCAGCCCATTGCTGGTCTTGCGCACGGGCAGGATGCCCAACTTGCCCGACTCGACCGCCTGCCGGATGCCCTGCTGCTGTTCCAGCGAGAGCGCCGGGGGCGTGACGTCCGTGGAAAGGTACGTCTGGGCGTCCGCATTGGTGATACGGGCGCGCAGGAATCCGGAATAGGAAATGAATTCCTGCAAAAGGTTCTTCATGAGCGGAAGCTGGGAGGCCAGCTGCGACAGGTCGTCGTTCCCGGAGGGACTGTCCCCGGAGGCTTTCAGGAGCGGGGAGAGATCATTGCCCAGCCCGTTGACTTCCGAGGCGAACAGCCGGAAAAGATCCGCGCTGATCAGCCGGTTGGCCTGGTTCTGCATGGAGTTGAACCAAAGCGAAAGCGCGTTGGCCTTGTTCTGGGCCGTAAATTGCAGGCGGCGCTCCACATCCTGTTTGAGGGACGTTTCCGCCATGTTGATGTTGAACCATGCCAGACTGCCCGCAGCGCACAGCACAAGCACAAGAATGACGGCCATAAACCAGCCCATGCGCCTGTACGCCGCGGACTTGTTTCCCACCTTAGACTGGGGAATGACTTGTTCCATAACGCCCCTCTCTTTATCCGTTCCACTCGTCTGCATGGTCGTTCACTACACGTTCCAGCCGGAGCCCGACGGGCTAACGGCCCGTCTTTTTAGGAGCGGAAGGCGTCAAATGCGCCCACCGGTACTCCTCGTTCACTGAAAATTGCGGCCGATAATGCGAAAGCCGTTTGTGCGACAAGACCGCGTTGCTCAAATTGTCGAGTATCCATGCGTCCCCGTCCAGGTAGACGGCGGTGACGGCATGGTCGAGGTTGCGAAGCGTATCCTTCAGCACGACAATCCGCATCTGGGAAGCGGGAAAGCCCAGGTCGCGCAACGCGAAATACTTGGCAATGGCGAAATCCTCGCAGTCGCCCGACTTTTGAAAGAACTCCACGGGCGTCTCCCAATAGTCCATGACGCCCCATACATCCATATCGGTGCGGTAAGGCCATCTGTTGATCAACACGTTCACGGCCTTCACCTGCTCAAGCGGGGACATGCCCGACAGCTTCGCCTTGATGTCCTTCCATGCGCCCTGCCCGGGGAACTGCCGGTTAGCCACGTATCCCGGATTCTTCCGCTCCTTTTCCAGAACGGAGGTCCATTTCGGCATCTTCCCTATCTTGCTCCTCATCTCCAGCGTCCCGAACAGCCGTATGGGGCCGCCCTCTCCCCGCTTTCCAGCCGGGGCCGCCTGCGCCTCCGGTTCCCGCGCGGGCTCGGCCGGGGTTACGGCTGGAGGCGGGTCGGACGGCGCCGCAACCCGGGCACCCTCCGCCTTGTTCCTGTTCGACAGAAGCGAACCGACGGAACTCCGCTTGAGGAGTATTTCGTCGTCATCATCCGCAGCAAACGCGCCGGGATACGGCAATCCGACGAAAATACTTACTGCAAGCAGACCCGCGAGGACACGAAGCCACCTCCAGAGGATCATTTACCTTTCCCGCAAGGCGTTCTGCCGGGCCTTCAAAATCGGCTTCAAAATATAGTCGAGAACCGTCTTCTTGCCCGTCAGGATATCCACGGTCGTCACCATGCCGGGGATGATCGGCAACTGCTCCTTGCGGTACGAAATGGCGTTCTTGTGCGTGCGGACCTTGACCAGGTAGAAGAACTCGCCGCGCTTGTCCTCAATCGTATCGGCGCTGATCTGCTCGAGATCGGCCTCAAGCCCCCCGTAGATGGAAAAATCGTACGCGGAAATCTTGACCATCGCCTTCTGCCCCGGATGGAGGAAGGCCACGTCCGCGGGACGAACCCGGGCCTCGACCAACAGAGTATCGTCAAGCGGCACAATTTCCATGATTGCTTCGCCGGGTTTGACGACGCCGCCCACCGTGTTGATGTAAATCTGCTTGACGGTACCCCGGACGGGGGATTTCAATTCCGTCCGCGTCACCCGGTCGCCGCCGGCGGCAAGGGTTTCCTTCAGCGAATTGAGTTCCGTGCGGCGCTTGCTGATTTCGGCGTTGATTTCCGCTTCCATTTCCGCCTTGCGCAACGTCAAACGCTGCTTCGCCTCTTCGGCGGCGGCCTGCGCCTTGGGGATGGAAGACGCCAGCGATTCGATATCGCCTTGCAGCGACACGACCTTCTGCTCAAGCCCCAGGTAGTCGACGCGGGAATAAATCTTGCGCTGCATCAGCGGCGCGGCGATGTTCCGCTGTTCAACGGCAAGCGCAAGGCTGCGTTCGGTCTGGCGTTTCCTGCCGGTCAGTTCTTCGACTTCGCGCGAGCGCTGCTCATACTGCGATTGCAGCAGGCCCATTTCGGCGTTCTGCTGCTGTTCGCGGGCATGGAAGATGGCCATCTGGTCAGCGATGGCCTGCGGGTGCGAAACCGACAGTTCTTCCGGGAAGGCGGGCGATTCGCCTTTCAGCTCGGCGTCGAGGCGGATGATCGAAAGCTCGTTCTCCAAGATCCTGTTCTGGGCGTCGCGGTATTGGCTCTCGGCAAGTTTGTTGTCGAGCTGCGCAAGCGGCGTGCCCTTTTCAACGATTTCCCCTTCACCGACCAGGACGGCCCCCAGGATACCGCCTTCAAGGTTCTGGATGATCTGCGTGCGCTGCGACGAAATGACCTGCCCGTTGGCGTGGGTCACCTCATCGATTTCGGCAAAGTTCGCCCAGATGCCCAAAATGAGGAAAAAGAGGCCGACAGCCAATGAAAGGAAGCGCGCCCCGAGGCGCGGCTTGCGCGCCAGTGCGGCTTCCACCTCGTTGACGTAGGGGAGCTCCTCCGAACCGATGGCCTGGGTGCGGGTATCGTTTGGGAGTTGAGGCTGTTGCGGTTTTTCAGGTTGCTGCGGCATGACTCAATCCTTACTGTTCGGTCCGGGGCGCGGGCTGCTCGCGCAGGCGGCGCAACACTTCGTTCTTCGGACCATCCGCAATGATACGCCCACCTTCCATAACGATGAGCCTGTCCACGAGTTCCAACATGCTCAGCCGGTGCGTGATCAGGACCAGCGTCTTGTTGCCCATCACCGCTTTGAGGCGGTTTTTGATCATCTGCTCGGACGCATTGTCCATGTTGCTGGTCGGCTCGTCGAGGATCAGGATGTCCGGGTCCCGCACCAGCGCGCGGGCCAGGGCCACGGCCTGGCGCTGGCCGCCGGACAGGGACATGCCCCGCTCGCCGACCTGCGCCCCGAACCCGGCCGGGTTGGAACGGATGAACTCCGTCACGCCCGCCAGCGTGGACGCCCGCAGGATCATCTGGTCGTTGATGGTGGGATCGCCGAGCGCGATGTTATCCCGGATCGTGCCGTAAAAGAGCACCACGTCCTGCGGCAGGAAACCGACCCTGCCCCGGAGGTCCGCTTCGGCAAGCTGCCTGATGTCCACGCCGCCGAATTTCACGGCGCCGTCCCGGGGCTGGTACAGCCCGATCAGCATCTTGCCGAGCGTGGACTTGCCGGACCCCATCCGCCCGACGACGCCGACCTTCTCGCCGGGCTTGATGAACACGGAAATGTCCGTGAGGGCCAGACGTTCGGCGCCGGGGTAGGCAAACGCCAGATCCTCAAACGAGAACGAGGCGTCCAGCTTGCCGAACTCCACGTACTCGTTGTCGTTCTGGCCTTCGGAGGGAAGCTGCATCAGCAGATCGAGCGCCTGCAGGGACATGCGGGAATTTTGCAGTCGGGTGAGGAGGCTTGCGATCTGCATCAGCGGGGCCATTGCCCGGCCCACCAGAATGTTCGAGCCGATGAGCCCGCCCATCGTCATGGTGCCGTCGGCAATCCGATAGACTCCCCAGATGACCATGCCCACGGACACGGCCTGCGTGACCAGCGTAGAGATGGTGATGGCGAGATTGTTGTATTTTTTGGCCACGCTGCCGGCTTTGGCCGAAACTCCGACCACCTGTTCCCAGAGGTGCAGCATCCGGCTTTCGGCCATGCACGCCTTGAGAGTCTCCAGCCCGTTGACCAGTTCGACAAGCAGCGCATTCTTCTGCATGTTCTGCTTATAGCCCTGCTCCGCCGTGCGCTTGCCGGCCTCCTGCAGCACGATGCCCGTAATGATAAGCACGGGAATGGCGCACAGCGGCAGAATCACCAGCGGGCCGCCGATATATCCCAACAGGAGCAAAGCCACCACAAGGAACGGCAGGTCGATGAACGCCAGAAGCGTCGAGGAGCTGAAAAATTCGCGCAACGACTCGAATTCGCGCAGGTTGTTGACCAGCGCGCCGGTCGATTCGGGCTTGGCGTCCAGCCGCATGGTCAGCACTTTCTGCACCAGACGGCTGGAAAGCACGACGTCCGCGTTGCGGCCCGCCACGTCGACGAAGTAACTGCGCAGGTTGCGCAGCAGGAAATCGAAAAGGTAGGCTATCAGGATGCCTATGGCCAACACCCAGAGCGTATCCACCGCGTTGTTGGGAATCACGCGGTCGTACACGTTCATCACGAACAGGGGGCTGATGACGCCGATCAGGTTGATGACCACGCTGGCGAAGGCCACATGCCGATAAATCGGCATGTAGTAGAGCAGGACGTCCCAGAACCAGCGCTTCCCCTTGAGGAGCCGGATGCGGTCGGCCCGCTGGTCAAGCCGGGCCTCGCGCGTGGCGAAAATGGCGTATCCCGTGTACTCGTCCGCCAGCATCTGAAGGGGGACGGGCTGCACGCCCTCCCCCGTTTCCGGGAAAATCACTCCCGCCTTGCCGTCATCCAGGGACGTCAGGACGCACGAGCGGTCACGGGACAACAGAAGGATACACGGAAGCACCAGCGTGGAAATGTCCTGAAGGCTCTTCCGATAAACGATCTTCCCCTCAAGCCCCGCACGCTTTGCCGCGTGCAGGCAGGCCCCGGGAGAGACACGCCCCGTCCCGGCCAACCCCGCCATCAGAAACGCCGTGGAAACGGACTTGCCGCGAAGCCGCAGCAACGTAACCAAACTGTGCACCAGCGGCGGAATGAAATCCACGTCCGAAGGCGATAAACCGTCGTTGACCAGCGGGACAGGCTTCTTCTGTTCCGGCGTATCGGGCTCTCCCCCCTTCGGGGGTTGCATCACATCAGCCATGCGGACACTCTCAACGCAGGAACCTAGCGTTTTTCCTGCTGATTTCTGGGCGATTCATAAAGCGGATCTTCCTTGATGCCCAGTTCGGGAAGCAGCATGCCCGTGAGGGCATACAGTCTGTACGCGCCTACAACCACGTTGCCATTGGCTGTCGTGTACTGCGTGGACGAGTTGAAAAGCTCGCTTTCCGCATCAAGCACGTCGAGCAGGCTTCTTTCGCCCAGCTTGAACTGCTCGAGATACGCGTCGCGCGTCGCCGTGTTGTAGCCGATGGCTTCCTCATAATACTTCTTCTGTTCCTTGGCCGCCAGATACCGGGTCCATGTATTTTCGATTTCCAGAGCCAGTTCGTCGTGGAAATTATACAGCGTCTCCGTGGCCATCCTCGTGCGCGACTCGGCGGCTTCGGTTCCGGCCTTGTCCGCCCCGCTGTTGAACAGGTTCCAGCGCATGACAAGCCCGGCGTCCACGCCGGAAGTCCACTGGCTGCCGGGGCCGCTGCGGTCGGAGTAGGAGGGGCCGACTTCAAAATTGATTTTGGGATGGTAGGCGGATTCGGCCAGTTCCTTTTCCCCGCGCGCGGCCTTGATGTCGGACATATAGGCCTTCAGCTTCGGGTTGTTCTTGTCGGCGACCTCCATCACGGCGTCATAACCGGTATACATGGGTTCCGGGACATACACTTCAGCCAGCGAAGCGGGCACGGGCTTCCCGGTCAAACGGATGTAGGAAGCCTCACCTTCCCGGAGCGAGGCCTCGGCATCGGTGAGCGTGCTCTGGGCGCGGGCCAGGCGGCCTTTGGTCTGGGTCACGTCGGCGGAGGAGCCGGCCCCGAGTTCCACGCGCTCCTTCTGGGAGTCCAGGATCTCCACGTGCTGCCTCACGTTATCCTTGGCAAGCTGCAGGATCTCGCGGCGGCGGAGCAGGTCCACATGGGCAATGATGGCGTCCAGGGCGAACGACGTGGCGTTGTCGAGGACGCGGTAGGTCATGGAATCGACCGTCGCTTCGCCCGTGCGGACACGGCTGCGCGTGGCGAAACCGTCCCACAGCGGCTGCGTGAGCGTAAGGCTGATGCTGTTGGCCCCGTACATGTCCTTATCGGCGTTCAAAGGGCGCGTCGTCGTATTGCTCAGCCGGCTGGCGCCGGTACGCCCCACGGCGTCGACGCTCGGGCCCCACCCCGCCTTGGCCCTGCGGAGCTCATGACGGACGACGTCAAGGTTCTCCTGCATGACCTTCAGGCCACGGTGCGACTGCAACGTATCTTCAACAGTTTGCTTTACGGTCACTTCCCCCGTGACCGTTTTTCCCGCATATGCCTGAGCGGCGGCCTTCTCCTGAGAAAAGGCCGATTCCGGCGAACACGCAAGCCCCAAGGCCCCCAGAAGCAGCAGCATCCTCAAATGCGAAGATTTCATTCACTATTCCCCTTTCCATTGTAACGAATCTGCTCTACAAAAAATGAACGGCTTTCCTAACGCGTTATCGACGCCAGAAAACCGAGTAATCCACTACACTATGGAAAAACCGATGTACAGCGCGAAATAACGGTTTAAGCCGCTTTACGGGCTTGTCAAGAGGAAAAGTGATGCCATCCTTTTTTACGCCGTCTTCGGCTTCTCTGCAACATTTTCTCCAAACATTGAGCCGTTTGGAAGAAGCCTTTTTATTATCACCACTTTCCGGACTTGAACAGGAAGGGGCCGTGCGCCGTATGCGTTTTGCCGTCGACGCGGGCCTGAAAGCGATGAAAGACCATCTTGCGGCATCCGGGCACCTTCCCGATACGCCCACCCCGCCCGCCGTCCTCGCCGCCGCGTGGCGGAGGCGGATCATCTTCGACGGGCACATCTGGATGGACATGCTCGCGCGCAGGAGCCAGCTTGCGAGGGACGACTCGCCGGAAACGCTCCAAGCCGCCGTGAAGGAACTGGAATCCCGCTTTCTCCCCGAACTCGCCCGCCTCCGGGATTGGCTTGTCCAGCATCCCTGTTCCGGGGAAAGAAAGCAATGACAAAAAAAGCGGCCCCGCCCCCTTGACGGAGCCTCCCTTTTTGTGGGAACATCTCTTCCACGGAGTTATACCATGATCTTTTCGTTTGCGCACTTTTACTATTATTATTCGGGACACCAGTTGCTGGCCCCGGATCGGATGTGCTGTGCGTAAATGAGACGTTCCGTAGCACATTGAGCTTTGTTCAGTAAGGACAAGCCACCGACCTCAAAGGGCCGGTGGCTTTTTTTGTACCTTTTTACCGCCGGGAGAAACCGTGATGCTTGCCGCCCTGACCAACCTGCCTATGGATGGAGCCGTTGGAGTCGCCCTCGTTTCCATGTTCGTGTCCTTTTCGATGTCCCTGTTCGGGCTCCTCCGCAATGTGAAACCGGCGAAACGCCGGATGGAGCGCAACCATGACTGAGATCCTGCTCTGGGCCGGCTACTTCGCGGTCTTCGCCTTTCTGGTGCATAAGGGACGCAGCAAGGACGCCGTGCTCAGCGGCTCCGTAGGATTCGGCGTGCAGGCCTTCGCCTATGTCGCCACCTACATCTCGGCGGTGGCGCTCGTCGGGTTCGGCGGCCTCGCCCATGCCTACGGCCTGCAAATGCTGCTCGTGGCCGCGGGCAACGTCTGGTTCGGGACGTGGGCCGTCTACCGCTTCCTGGCGTGGCCAACGCGCAAATGGCAGGAACGCCTCGGCGCGCGCACCCCGGCGCAGCTGCTCGGCCTCGGGCACGGCTCGCCCAGCCTGACAAGGGCGATGGCCTTTGTTTTCGCCTTGTTCCTCGGCGTATACGGTTCGGCGGTCATCAAGGGGGCGGCGCTCCTGCTGGCCGAGATCCTCCCCGTGCCCGTCTGGGCGCTCATCTGGCTGGTGGCGATCATCGTAGGGCTCACCGTCTTCATCGGCGGACTGCGCGGCGTCCTCTACACCGAAGCCATGCAGGGCGTCGTCATGCTCGTGGGTATGCTCATGCTCGTGGGGGCCATCTTCTCCAAGGTCGGCGGCCCGTGGGAAGGTATGCAGGCGCTGGCGGCCCTTCCCCCCAGCGATCTCGCCAACAACGGGTTCGTCTCCCTGTCCGGCGGGGAACGGGGGCTGTTCATCCTCTCGCTGGTCGTCGTGACCTCCATCGCGGTGTGGGCCCAGCCGCAGATGATGCAGCGCCATTTCGCCATCGCCGATCCTCGCCAGCTCAAGAAAACCACGCCGCTCGCCATGTTCATCCTGACGGTGCTCGTGGGCGGGGCCTACTTCGCGGCCGCGCTTTCCCGGCTTATCCTGCCCGAAGTCGCCAGCCCCGATCAGGTCATGCCCAAGCTCGTCCAAATGCTGCTCCCCGAGTTCGCCCTGCACATCTTTGTACTGGCCATCGTCTCCGCCTCGCTGTCCACGGCCACCGGCATCTACCATATCGCGGTTTCCGCCCTGTCCGAGGACCTGCGCGGGCGGCCCAGCAACCGGCTTTCGTGGTTCACCGGCATCGCCATCTGCGTGCTCGTCAGCGGCGGCTGCGCCCAGATCAAGGGGCAGCTCGTCGCCCTGCTCTGCACCACCAGCTGGAGCATCGTCGGCGCAATGGCGCTGGTGCCCTACGTCGCCCTCGTGCGCTTCGGACGCCGCAACGCCGGGGCAGCATGGGCCAGCGCCGCGTGCGGGTTCTTCTCCTGCCTCGCCTGGTACCTGATCGCCTACGGACCCACCTCCATTTGGGGGCCGCAGCTCGGTTCCGTAGCCGCGGGCATCCCGCCCTTCTTCATCGGCTTCCTCTTCTCGTGGATAGGCTGGATCGCGGTTTCCGCCCTGTCCGAATCCCCGGCTTTGGAACAGGAGGCCTGATATCCCGGGGCTGGCGGCGTGGAAAGTCCCGCCGCCAGCCCCGACGGTTGCGGACGCCCCATCGAAGCGCTATAGCGGAGAGAAACGCTCAACGTGAAGGATCGCTCTGATGAGTCAGCCTGAAATCAATATCCGCATTCTGGATCTGAACGGCCCGCGCATGGCGCAAACCGAGCGGTCATTGCGCCGCCACCTGAAACAGCACGCTGTCGAAGCCCGCATCACCTGCGTAGGCTGCGGGCTTGAAATCGCCCGGCAAGGCTTCACAAACGCGACGCCCGCCCTGCTCATGAACCAATACACCATCACAGAAGGCAAGGAGATCACGGAAGAGGCCATCGAAACCTTCTGCAAGCAACTCCTCGTCTGGATCGAAAAGCAACAAGCCGGTACCCGCTAGCGGCTTGTTGGGGGACGGGCGGGAAGGCGTTGGGAAGGGGGAGTCTTACGCGTTTTCCCTTCCTCAAGTCCGCCGAAGGGGATCGCCCTGCCCTTCAAGAAATTCCGTGCGGATCGAATCCGTTCAGCGCGTTCCGTGAAACCGATTCCCTTTGAACCGCCATAGGGTTCAGGGGCGCAACGTCCGGCATGGGCACAAAAAAAGCGCGGCATGGCCCGCGCTTTTTTTGTGTGTCCCGCCCGCTTATTTGTAGGCGTTCATCATGATCTGCGTGGTTTCGTCGAGCGACAGCGCGTAGGGATCAAGCTCGAACAGCCCGCCCATCGTATGCCGCGCGTTGGCCGCGCACTTGGCCATGTCTTCCTTCGTAATGCCGTAGTCGGACATCTTCAGGCCGTCGACGCCGCACGCCTTCTGCAATTCCACAAGCGCCTTGACGAACGCCATCGGGCGCTCGGCCTCCGGCAGGTGCCCCGTCACCACGCCCATGGCCTTGGCCATAGCCGTGAACCGTTCGGGGGCCTTGTCGGCGAAGAACGAATAGTACGCCTCGGAAAGCATGATCAGTCCCGCGCCGTGCGGCAGTTTCGGATAGAATGCGCTCAGGGCGTGCTCCATGCCGTGTTCGGACGTGCAGCAGGAGGTCGACTCGACCATGCCGGAAAGCGTGCTTGCCAGCGCCACCTGCGTGCGGGCTTCCAGATCCGATCCGTCCTTCACGGCGGCGGGCAGATATTTGGCGAGGAGTTCAATGCTTTTCAGCGCATAGGCGTCGCTGAGCGGCGTGGCGACGTTCGCGATATACCCTTCCGTGGCGTGGAACAACGCGTCAAAGCCCTGATAGGCGGTCAGGTGCGCCGGGATGGTCAGCATCATTTCCGGGTCCACCACGGAGAGCACGGGGAAGGTTTCCGCGCAGCCGAAGCCGATCTTCTCGTTGGTGTCCTCTTTGGTGATGACGGTCCACGGGTCGGCTTCCGTGCCCGTGCCCGCCGTGGTCGCAATCGCCACGATGGGCAGGGCGCCGTTCACCAGCGGCTGCCCCTTGCCGGAGCCGCCGGAGATGTAATCCCAGTAGTCGCCGGGGTTTTTGGCCATGACCGCAATGCTTTTCGCGGAGTCGATGGAGCTGCCGCCGCCAAGGCCGATCACGAAGTCGCAGCCCTGCTCGCGGGCCAGCGCCGCGCCTTCATGGACATGGCGGAGCACCGGGTTGGGCAGGATCTTGTCGAACAGCGCGTGCCCGATGCCCTGCTTGTCCAGCATGTCGATGAGGCGATCGAGATAGCCGTTCGCGCGCATGGATTTTCCGGCGGTGATGACGACGAGCGCTTTCTTGCCCGGCAGGGGCGTTGTGGCGAGATCGTTGAAGCTGCCGGGGCCGAACAGGATCTTGGTGGGAATGGAATACGTGAATTTCATATGATTCTCCCTGATGAATGGACGGTGCGAAAGCGCACGGTGAACGAAGTATAGAGTGCTTCACGAAAGCGCGAAGTCAAGGGGGCTGACCTCTTTTTGTGGGGCGAACCCGACCGGGGCAAGGCGGCGTGCCGGCCTCCCGCAATGGATGGAGAAGGCGTGGGGGCCGCCGCATCCGTCGTCATTCAATCCATGCGGCCCGCAATACGCTGATTTCATGGGCATAGCCGGGAAGCTCATTGGGCGTTTCCAGATAGAACGGCAAGTGCCTCAAGGCGGGATGGTTGATGATCCGCGCAATCGCCTCCAGCCCGATGGTCCCTTCGCCGATGCGGGCGTGGCGATCCTTGCGGCTGGCGAAGGGCATCAGGCTGTCGTTCAGGTGGATGGCGTACAGTTTGCCCAGCCCGACATGCCGGTCGAACTGCTCCAGCACCCCGTCAAGATCGTTGACGATATCATATCCAGCCGAATAGACGTGGCAGGTGTCGAGGCACACGCCCATCTTGTCGCCCAGCGATACCGAGCGGAGGATATGCCCCAGCTCCTCGAAACGGCTTCCGACCTCGGTCCCCTTGCCGGACATGGTTTCCAGCAGGACGCGGGTGGTCTGCTCCGGACGCAGGATCGCGTCCAGCAGTTCGACGATGAGCGCCATGCCCGCGTCGATCCCCTGCCCCACATGGCTGCCGGGATGAAAATTATACAGCATATGCGGCAGATACGTGTCCAGCGTCATCACGTCCTCGCGCATGGCGTCCCGCGCGAACGCCCGCAGCCCCTCATCAAGGGCACACGCGTTCAGCGTATAGGGCGCGTGCCCCAGAACGGGCGCGAAGGCGTGCTCCTCCATCAGGCCGCGCAGGGCTTCCGCGTCCTTGGGGTCCGCCTTCTTGGCCTTGCTGCCCCTCGGGTTTCGCGTAAAAAACTGGAACGTATCCGCATTGATGGAGAGCGCGTCCTCCCCCATGTGGCGGTACCCTTTGGAACTGGACAAGTGACACCCGATATGCAGCATGACGACCCTTCCTGAATGGCTATCCTGTATGAAAAACACAAAGCGCCCCGGCGGTCAATCCCACCGGGGCGCTTCGCGATAATGGACCTGAGACTCTAAGGCTTAGGCAAGGGCCTGAAGCAGCAGCAGAGCCACAATGTTGATGATCTTGATCATCGGGTTAACAGCCGGGCCAGCGGTGTCCTTGTAGGGGTCGCCCACGGTGTCGCCGGTAACGGCGGCCTTGTGCGCATCGGAACCCTTGCCGCCGTGGTGGCCGTCTTCAATGTACTTCTTCGCGTTGTCCCACGCGCCGCCGCCGGAGGTCATGGAGATGGCGACGAACAGGCCGGTCACGATGGTGCCCATCAGCATGGCGCCGAGGGTCGCGAACGCCGCGCTCTGGCCGCCGAAGGCGTCGATGATGAAGTACACGATGATCGGGGCGAAGACCGGGAGCATGGAGGGCATGATCATTTCGCGGATGGCGGCCTTGGTCAGCATATCCACGGCGGCGCCGTAGTTGGGCTTCGCGGTGCCTTCCATGATGCCGGGGATTTCGCGGAACTGGCGGCGCACTTCAACCACGACGGCGGAACCGGCGCGGCCCACGGCCATCATGCCCATGGCGCCGAACAGGTACGGCAGCAGGCCGCCGATGAACAGGCCGACGAGGACATAGGGATCCTGCAGGGAGAAGGACACGTTCAGGTTGGGGAAGAAGCGGCCGAGGTCTTCGGTGTAGCAAGCGAACAGCACCAGAGCGGCGAGCGCGGCGGAACCGATGGCGTAGCCCTTGGTCACGGCCTTGGTGGTGTTGCCCACGGCGTCAAGCGCGTCGGTGACTTCGCGGACGTCGCCGGGCAGGTTGGACATTTCGGCGATGCCGCCGGCGTTGTCGGTCACGGGGCCGTAGGCGTCAAGGGCGACGATCATGCCGGCGAGGGCAAGCATGGTGGTCGCGGCGATGGCGATGCCGAACAGGCCGGCGTTGCTGTAGGAGAACAGGATGCCGATGGAGATCACGATGACCGGCAGAGCGGTGGATTCCATGGACACGGCGAGGCCCTGAATGACGTTGGTGCCGTGGCCGGTGGTGGAAGCCTGCGCGATGCTGCGGACGGGGCGGAACGCGGTGGCGGTGTAGTACTCGGTGATCCACACCAGCGCGGCGGTGATCACGAGGCCGGTCAGGGAGCACATCAGCAGGTTGCCCACGCCGAAGGTCTTGCCCTGGATCTGCATTTCAGGAGCGCCCCAGAACAGCAGGAAGGTCACGACGATGATGAGACCGGCGGAAGCCAGAGCGGCGACGGTCAGACCACGGTACAGGGCCTTCATGATGTTGTTGTCGGAGCCGAGGCGGACGTACTTGGTGCCGAACACGGAGCCGAGGATGCACACGCCGCCGATGAGCAGGGGGTACATCATCATGAGGTGCTGGAGTTCGCCGGTGAAGTAGATGGCGGCGAGCAGCATGGTGGCGACCACGGTCACGGCGTAGGTTTCAAAGAGGTCGGCGGCCATACCGGCGCAGTCGCCCACGTTGTCGCCCACGTTGTCGGCGATGGTGGCGGGGTTGCGCGGGTCGTCCTCGGGGATGCCGGCTTCGACCTTGCCCACGAGGTCGGCGCCCACGGCGGCGCCCTGCGCGAAGATGCCGCCGCCGAGACGCGCGAAGATGGAGATGAGGGAAGCGCCGAAGCTGAGGGCCACGAGGGCTTCAAGCATGGTCTTCTGTTCCACGCCGAACATGGTCAGCAGGCCATAGTAGAGGACCACGCCGAGCAGGCCGAGGCCCACGACCAGCAGACCCGTCACGGCGCCGGCCTGGAAGGCCACGTTGAGGGCGGGGGTCATGCCCTGGCGGGCGGCTTCAGTGGTACGGATGTTGGCACGCACGGAAACGTTCATGCCGATGTAGCCGGCGACGCCGGACAGCACCGCGCCAAGCACGAAGCCCAGCGCCACAAGGCCGGAAAGGGCCCAAGCCAGAAGCACGGCCACGATCACGCCCACGATGGCGATGGTTTTGTACTGACGGTTCAGGTACGCCTGAGCGCCCTCCTGAATAGCGCCGGCAATCTTCTGCATTTCTTCCGTGCCGGTACCGGCGGAGAAGACGCGCTTGGAGGTATCATACGCATAGTAGAGGGCGAACAGCCCGCAAGCCAATACCACGATGAATGAGAACATCTCAGAACCCCGCATATCGCTTTTTAAAAGTGAACAAAGGACGCTCCCCCCTCCGCATCGCGCCTTCCGGCGGACGCGGTATGCCGGAAAAACGCGCAATCGAGCCTCCGGCCGAAACCGGGAAGCTCGTATGAGGTACAGCATCTCAAAAACACTGACCATATCAATGGAATCGGAAAATGTTACTCAAAAATAAGAGCACTGGCAAGCAAAAATCAGGGCCGGATACCGCGAAAAACCCTTCCGCCAGCCGCTTTCCGGCCTTCCAACCCTTGCCCGGCCCCCTTTGAGCCCCTTCCCCATCCGAAACGATACGGCCGTTTTCACAAAAAACGGCATCCCGGCATCACGATGCCCCTCTCGCCGGGACAAACAGCCGCCTCTCCTCGCATAAAAAGGGGCAAGCCGTCAACACCGGCCCGCCCCTTTCCGTATGGCATATGCGGAACGCCTATTTTTCGAGCGCCCTTTCCGATACCAGCATCCGCCGCCCCGCCGTGCCGTCGGGCTGCGTGTCCGTAAGCACCAGACGGTATCCGAAGGAGATCGAAAGCGGCTGATGCCGGTTCGTCCCCAGATCGAGGCTGACTTCAAGCGGGAGCCCGGCTTCGCGGTTCAGCGGGCGGGGAACCAGCACGGTGTCCTTGGAGGCAAGGACCCTGCCGTACTCGTCCGAAACGTAGACGCTCAGCATGATCTCGCCGTACCACGAGGCCCAGTCGGGCAGCTTGTCGATGACCGGATAGGCTTCCGCAACGATTCCAAGCTCATTGCCCACCGGTATCACCTGATACTGGAAAGCGAGGTAACGCATCTGGATGTTCTGGGACGCCTCATTTTTCCACGGATTGCTCGGGAGATGCCGCACGGACAGCCCCGAACACCCGGCAAGCAGCAGGACGCCAAGCAAAGCGAACACGCGAAGATTCATGAAGTTCCCCATCTTGCAGGACATGTTCCGACCGTTCCCATCGGGCCGGGGGACCCGCTTTCCCCAAGCCTTCCCCCTCTTCTACCCAATAGAACGGAGAAAGGTCAATGACAGACCCGGCTCATTTTTCTATCCATGCCTCGAGGCGGGCGGCGAGCTCGTCCGGCGGGTAGCTCGGGCGGTCGTACATGCCCGCCTGCACCCGCTGGCGCGAGGCTTCCGACAGGATGACGGCCGCGGCGACGGAGACGTTGAAGCTCTGGATCATGCCGTACATCGGGATGTACACCTCGCCGTCCACCAGCGAGTTCAATTCGGCGGGAACGCCGCTGTGCTCGTTGCCCATGATGACCGCCGTGGGCTTCGTGAAGTCGTAGGCCCCGAGGGGCTTCGATTCCGGCGTGCAGCTCGTGGCGAGGATCTGATGCCCGCCCGCCTTGAGCGCCGCATACAGTTCCTCGGCGCTGCGGTGCCGGACGCTTTCCACCCACTTGCGGGCGGACGCGGAACTTTTCTTGCCGAGCTCCGGGAACGCCGTATCCGTATAATAGAGGTGCAGCGCCGCAACCCCAAACGCGTCGGCGCTCCTGTAGATGGCCGAAACATTATGCGGATCGTGAATATTCGCCAACACCAGCGTCAGATCCTTCTGACGCCAGCGCAGTACCCGTTCCAGCTTGGCCCGGCGGCGCTCGGTGATTTCTCTGGCCACAAGATTCTCCTTACTCTTCAGGCTGAACGCCTACAATTCATCCCCGCCGCCGTTCATCGACAAGGCGGCGCGCTGCGCTTCCAGTTCCGCAAGCTCGGCTTCCAGTTCGCCGAGCTTCTCCAGCGCCTGTTCGCTTGATTCCTTCAACTGGCTGAACTTCTTCAGCAGTTCCGTCGTCTTGTTCCCGTCGGCGTACACCTCGGGGTCGGCCAGCGCGGCCTCGACGTCCGACTGCTCCGTCAGCAACGCCTCAAGCTGCGTTTCCAGCTTGGCATACGCCTCCTGCTTGGGGCGCATCTTCTTATAGAGGGCATTGCGCTGCTCGGCCTGCTCGCGCTTGAGGCGCTTCAGCTCTTCCCGGTCCAGCGCCTTGCCGGGGACGGGGCCCTCGGCCTTCCGCCCGGCGTCCTTCTCCCTTTCCTTCCCGGCCTTGGACGCCGCCAGCGCCGCGCGCCGCGCAACGTCGTATTCGGCGAACCCTTCCTTATAGACGGTGATCCCGTCCCCGGCCATCGACCACGCCTCGTCAGCCACTTCCGAAAGCAGATACCGGTCGTGGGCCACCATCAGCAGCGTCCCGTCAAAGGCGTTCAGCGCCTCGACCAGCGCCTCGCGGCTTTCGAGATCCAGATGGTTGGTGGGTTCGTCGAGCACAAGGAAGTTGGCGCGCGCGAGGAACAGCGACGCCAGCACGAGGCGGCTGCGCTCGCCGCCGGACAGGCTGCTCACCTGCCGGTCGAAGTAGTTCTGCCCGAGCAGGAACAGCCCGAGGACGCTCATGAGCTCCTCTTCCGTCATCCGGGGATCGGAAAGCCGCCGGATTTCGCCGAGCACCGTGCCCGAGCTGTTCAGGAGCTCCGTCTGGTGCTGGCTGTAGTAGCCCATCTTGACCAGCGAGCCCATGGCCTGCGTCCCGCCCTTGCGCTCCAGACGGCCCGCGAGGATTTTGAGCAGCGTCGACTTGCCGCAGCCGTTGTGCCCCACGAGGGCGATGCGCTGGCCACGGTAGATCGTGAACGTCAGCGGAGGCCAGAGGCTCACGCCGTCCGGGAAGGCGAACGCGAGATCGGCCACGGACAGGATGGTCTTGTCGGCCTTGGGCGGCTCGGGCCACTTGAAGCTGAGTTCCTTGCGCTTGGCTTCCGGGCGGAAGCCTTCCAGCTCCTTCTCAAGCTTCTTCGCCATCTTCTGGCGCGATCCGGCCTGGCGGGCCTTGGTCGCCTTGGCCCCGAAACGGCGCACGAAATCCATCTTGCGCTCGATTTCGGCGTTCAGGCGCTGGGCCTCGCGTTCCCTCTGCTCCTCAAGCTCTTCCTGCAATTCCACGAACTGGCTGAACGTCGCCTTGCGGAAAACAGGTTTCGAGCCGCCGAGGTACAGCACGTGCGTCCCAATCCGGTCCATGAACACGCGGTCGTGGGCCACGAAGACCAGCGCCCCATTGTAATCCATGAGGAAATCTTCCAGCCATTCCACCGCCTCGATGTCGAGGTGGTTGGTCGGTTCGTCGAGCAGCAGGACGTCGGCCCCGGCGACCAGCACCCGGGCCAGCTTTGCACGCTCGCGCCAGCCGCCGGACAGCTGCTTGATCGGCAGGTGCCACTTGCCCTCGTCGAATCCCAGACCGGACAGCACGGCCTGCGCCTTGTGCTCGGGATTGTAGCCGTACAGGGCCTCAAGCTCGGCCTGCCGCGCACCGAGGCGCGCGATCGCGGCCTCGTCCTTGGAGGCCGCCGCCGCTTCCCATGCGGACCAGAAGTCATGCCAGTCCGGCAGGACGTCCACCACCCATTCGAGCAGCGGCGTGTCCAGCACGGCCTCGTCCAGATCCTGCTGCACGTACCCCACACGGCAGCCGCGCGGCATGATGATGCGCCCGGAATCCGGGGCATCGGCGTCCGCCAGCATACGGATGAGCGTCGACTTGCCGCAGCCGTTGGGCCCGCACACGCACAAGCGGACACCGGAGTCGATGTCCAGAGAGAAGTCGGAGAAGATGTCCCGACCGCCGAATGCCTTGGAAAGATTTTGGATTGTTATTTTCATAATACGATGGGAATGCTATTCGTCGATCTGTTCGGAGGCCGTCTCCATGCCGTCCAGCCCCAGACGCTCACGGCGCGCGGCTTCCTGCTTGCGTTCACGGGTGCCGAGCGACGCGGTGCGGCATTCGTCCCACTTCGCCGAGCGTTCCTGATGGCGGGCGAAAATGAGAAAACCGGTATGGGCCACCATGCGGTCTTCGGGGCGCAGGCGATCCGCGATGGGCTTCCAGCGGCGCACGAGGATTTCGCAGACTTCGACGTCGTCGAAGGGCCCCTGCTCCAGCCCGAGGAGGAGCTTGCCGACCTGATCCACGGTGGGCAGGAGGAACGCCAGCGCAGCGCCGGGCGTCACGGCGGCGGGGATGTGCTTCAAATAATCCCACGGCGTCCGCACATCAAGGAACAGGGCGTCCGCGCCGGTCACGTCGCCGAAGCCTTCCGCGATGTCCTGACAGTGCATGGTCACGTTCTGCCCCACCCCGGCCCACTCCAGGTTCCTCCGGGCGAGCTTGTGGAATTCCTCCCTGGCCTCGAACGTATGCACCTTTCCGGTCGTGCCGGAGAACCACGACAGGGCCACGGTCAGGCTGCCCGATCCGGTGCCCGCTTCGATGACCGTGCGGTTCGGCCCCACGCCGAGACGCATACAGATATACCCGATATCCTTGGGATAGAGGATCTGCGTCTGGCGTTTGACGCCCTTGACGATATCGTTCAGCGTGGGCTTCTGGATGCGGTACGGCACGCCGAGCGTCGTACAGACTTCGGAACCGAACGGCGCTTCGACCACATCGGCCATGCGCAGGATGCCGTCCTGCGTGTGCATGTCCTGATTTTCATCAACGCGGCGCAAGCTCCGCTTCCCCTTGGGGGTAACAATAATAACGAGATCTCCGTATGCGGGCATGAATTTTCCTTGGTTTCATTCGCTAAAAGTAAAGGCCATACTCCAAACGCGCCGAAGCGTACAGAGGGGATAGCCCACAGTCAACCTGAAAGCAATGGCGGACGCCCCTTTCCGCCCGTGAATTCTTCGCCGGGATGCCCCGCCCGCTCCGGGCCATGCCGCCCGCCCTTCCCAAGCCTTGCAAAACGCGCCAGATCAGGCTTGACCTCGGGGAAGCCTTGCTTTATAGATTGTCGCTGCCATATTTGCGCCAGTAGCTCAGTTGGATAGAGCAGCAGCCTTCTAAGCTGCGGGCCGTGGGTTCGATTCCTCCCTGGCGCACCATTTTTTCAAGGGGTTACAGTTTATCTGTAGCCCCTTTTCCTTTAGACACATGCCGTTGGACACATTCAGTCACATTGCCCTTAAGCAATGACGCCGCAAAATCCACATGCGGCAGTGATTCCACAGCGGCTACTTTTTGCTTCGTCATCACATGCTGGTAGTGTTTCATCAGCATCAAAGGCGAAGAGTGCCCCATGAGGCTTGCCATAGTGCCGGGGTCAATGCCTACAGCCATTCCCTCCGTGGCAAAGGCATGGCGCAAATCATATCTTCGCATCCTCCGAACGCCAGCTTTCTCCAAAGCCGTACGCCAAGCCGTCTTCACGTTCTGCACGGGCTTACCTTTCCAGTTGACTACAAACGTAGCGCCGGATTCTAGATCGATCCGTTTCCATTCAGAAAAGACCGCGTGAAGGCTATTCCTGATGGGCACCTCACGCCATGACGTCTTGGCACCCTTTTGGGCGTTCGGCACTCGAACGACACGCCGTGCTAAATCCACATCCTGCCACGTAAGCCGGAACAGTTCTGATGGGCCAACACGAACCCCCAGTTGAGAACCAAGAATAATGACACGCTGCAAATGCGGAGGCGAAACAGCCAAGATTCTTTCGAGTTCTTCTACGGTTGGCGGGACAATATGCTCATAATCAGCAGGCGGCATCTCTGGCATATCCGGGACTCTAGTAAGATAACCATTTCGATATGCCCATCTCAGTACCGTTCGGAGAACCGAAAGCCTGCCTCGAACTGTCGTCCCCTTTATTCCTGTCTCTGACAAAAAAGTTTTTATCTTTTCAATATGTTGCTTTGTAATTTCCCCTATAGGGACATTCCCAAAAACACTTAAGGCAACTTTCATACTGGTCAACTGCCAATGGAGGGACTTTTTGGAAAACTGCCTCTCCTTAAGATACATATAATAAACAGACTCCAACGGCTCGTTAACTTTGTCTTTTCTTGTAGCTCCATCATCTGACTCTGGAACGAACCATTCCCTTTCATATTTAAGTCTGTACTTTATCAGAGCGTCTTCCTTCTCTGCCTCCGGCTCCGTGGAAAAGTACAAACTTTGGCGCTTCCCTGTGAAAGGATTGTTCCAGTATACCTCATACCGCTTCTTCCGAGATCCACTCCTGATTCTTATAGCCATGCCAGTCCTCGCATATGAACGGCCCACCATAATGTCCTGCCATTAGGAACCATTCATCGAAAGTTCCGCAAAAAGTTCATTGGCATTTCGTCCAGTTACGCTGTGTTTAGGCTTCTTCTGGGGATGCTTCTTGAACACTTTTGCTCGTTCTGTTTGGACTGCTATGGACAAATGTGTCGCTAAACCCATAATAGCTTCACGACTCCATCGCAAGCCGCCCCCACGCCCTCGGCCAAAGTCCATTACTGGTTTTACGTTGTACTTCTGTAACAAGGCCATTACCCGCTCTTCCCCTGTGTTCAAAATAAAGGCGACATCAGACTTCGTGTACCATACCCGTTCCATAGCTCCTCCACAAAAAGGCCCCGCCGGAGCGGAGCCTTGAACCTTATACCTTAGCCCATGCAATAAACAGCGGACCAACATATGCTATTGTTAACAAAATATCTTTCCCATCATTGCGTAAAAAAACTCCCCAAGGATGGGCAACCAAGGACACCGGAAACTTTCCCCCAATCAGGAACACAACCCCGCAAGCCTGAAAAGAAAATCGGTGTAGCATAATGCACCTACGCTATTCCGGCAGCCGCTCGGTTGCTGCCATTCTCTGCGAGCATAGGTGCATAAACGATTTACACATGGATTATCTGGAATGGGTTCAGGCTATTTCCATATAGATGCCTGTTCCAAGCTCTACTATTGCGGGTATATTGGACTCCAACCATCCCGCAAGATGGTCAACAACAGTGTAAAGATAATGCCAAGGATAACGATTGGTAATAACACCTGATTCATTCTTTCTGCGGATAGGCTTGTTATACCATTCCGGGCAGGTAGCCCGGATATCCACAAGAAAAATGTGGGCGCAGAAGATGGCCGCCCCCCAATGGGTATACTGTTCCTGTGGCGTCTTCTCCGGCCCACAATTGATTCGAGACAGCACGATTCCCAGCTTGGCAATAACCTCGGTATCCGTCCGGTTAGATACCGGCCGCCGTTCCAGCATCCCTTCACACTCACCGAGCCAACGCCGGATTTTGTCCATGTGTTCGTCGAACCGACGTTCTCTGGTCTTGCCCATCACGTCCACATAGGCACGCAGGAGCCGCAGCGCGAGGTAGCACCGGGCACGCTGTACGACCTCCAGTGGGGGCGGAAAGCATTTTTTCATAGCAAAGTTCCCTAAGCCTGGAGGCATGTCACAGACTAAAATAGAAGTCATTTCATAATGCTGGAAGAAGTCATGAAAACCAAGTAAGCGAGATTCATGAGCAAATACCAACAATTGACTGACGAACAATGGGCAGTTCTGGAACCTCTTCTTTCAAGTAATTCCTTATCGGAGCGGGGACGACCTCCCATCCATGATGACCGCTCTGTGTTGAACGGCATCTTATGGGTGTTGCGAACAGGGGCTGCCTGGGCGGACTTGCCGGAAAGATTCCCCTCTTCATCAACCTGCTACCGACGATTCAGCAAATGGGGCAAGGCCGGCCTATTCCGAAAAATCCTTGAAACGCTCGCTCGCGACCTTGAGGAACGCGGAGCCATCAATCTTTCGGAATGTTTCATTGACGGCACGTTCGTAGTCGCAAAAAAAGGGCGCAAAAGTGGGAAAGACCAAGCGGGGCAACGGTACGAAGCTCATGGTTATTGCAGACGCTTCTGGTCTTCCACTCGCCGTGCACACGGATTCTGCTCGCCCTCATGGAGTCACCCTTGTCCAAGCTACCCTCAATGAAATTGTCACCATGGGACAGCCCCGACGAATTATTGGGGATCGTGCCTATGACAGTGATCCGCCCGATAACGCCCTTGCAGCCCAAAGGATTGAGATGATTGCGCCACATCTTACAGCCGTTGTTCATCTCGCATTTTCCATGATTTTGCTCAGAAGAGTCATCAGAGAATTATGAAATGACTTCTAGTAAAACAAAAAAAAATTCAAATATAATATCTCCAAAAAAGATAAAAGCCCCAAAAAGGGGCTTACTTTTAAGAGCATTTTCAACATCAAATTTTTCAACTATTGATTATCATATTTCTCCTTTTGCCTTTCTATTGCTACATTTTTATCAACAAGCATGTCCATTAATTCACTTAAAATTATTAAATCTAATTCTTTTTGATTTGAATTTATATTATACATTGTATGGGTTACACCATGAAATTCTCTCAAATACATATTATCAGGATCAATTAATGACGTTATATAGTAATTTTGTTGATATAATTCTCCTGTTTCCCAAGCAACAACAAGATCTATATCGTTTGTGTTTTTTTCATCTGATTCTATATCTTCTATTAATCCATCAAGAGAAAATTTATATTCTAATATTTTTGGTGAAGATATAAATAATTCATCATCACCAAATATTTGACTATCTTTATCTACGCCAAGTGGATTTATTTGTTCATCATATATATAATTTTCAAAAGGCTTTTCTATAGCTATACGAAACATTCCATCATATGTGAAATGTTCATTTGTAGACATTATTCTTATTCCTCTAATTACCCCTCCTGCTAATAATTGATTGAAAAGAGCAATTACATCTTGTTCCCTCGTTGGTTGAGATGTAATAGATATTTTCTTTAAAGGTAAAAAGAAACAATCTGTTTTTATATCTAATGGATATTGCTCTTCATGAAGTTTAAATTTTTCTTTCCAATTGTCTACCTTTTGTGTTCTAGCTAAATTTCCAGGTCCACCTGAAGCTTTTCTCATGTATTTTCTAACAGCAGTTATCTTCTTTTCAATAATTTTTTTAGCAACTGATTGAGAAAATTCAACAAGTTCTTTTTGAAAGCCTTTTCTTCCCAAATCAGCACGGCAATTATCATAATGTATTAGTATGTGAGCTTGGTTCTGCCTTCCTATATTCCTTTTAAGAGGTATTGTTAATAACTCTCCTTGAGGCATATTATTGGTAGCTATTTGAATACCAGGACCCAATATGCTAATATTCTTTCTTATACTTAATTCATTATGAAATGCTTGCCATACATTTGTAGAATACATATATGAAAAATATATATACGGATTGTATTTATTAATTATATCCTGTTCTTCATCGCTACAATCGATAATATTTTCAATTTCTTTTCCTTTATATATATCATATATACAATCTATATTTGTAAATTGAGAAGGCATTTTAATATTTTCACCATATTTATCGAATAATTCCTTTCTTTTGTTATCAATATCAGATAATTTTGCGCTCTTTCTGACTATCCCATGTGGCCATAAATACGATATAGGTTCAATTACGCATGATGTCTCTTTACCATTTTTTGCGATGACAACAATATTAACTTGAACAGGTACAGTATTTTTTATACTACCAACAGCTGTTTTTATAGATAAAATTTTTCTCCATTGTTCTGCTGTGTTTGCATTTAACCATGACAATTCATTAGGTTTAGTATCTTTTGAAAATTTAACTGTTATAGATACACCGCTCTTAATTTCATTAAACCAACTATCAATAGATGGCTGACTATCCGGTATCACTTTAGGATTTCCAGAAGGATTAATATCCGTCAACCATTTTCTTGCATCAACCATTTTTCCTATAGCAACAAAATCTAACGTTCTACTACACAATTGAATATAATTAAATCCATATGCAATATATGTTGCTCCAACACCTTTGTGTCCTCGTGTTTTTCCTGATTTGAAAGAAAAACTAGGAGCAAGAAATTGTTCATATTTCTCTTTACTCAACCCTGTTCCATTATCTGATACTGTCAATGTATTTTCTTTTAAATTAATAATCACTTTGACACATGGAATATATGCATCATTAGATACCTCAGTAGTCTGTTGCTCAACAGAGTCAAGTGCATTTTGAATAAGCTCACAAAAAGGATCGTACCATCCAACATAACAGTCAAGTATATTTTGTATTTCTCTTTTTATTGCAATAATAGCTGCTTCTGTTCTAAAATCTGTTTTTGCCGCCAACGGATCAAATTCATTAAACATCATACACTCCTATATTTTTAGATATATATTATAAAAAACACATTCCATACAACAAACCATAAAATACTTCAAAAATCAAAATATATATACATTTTTGTCTTCATACCTTAATTATATAAAACAGTAATTGACTTCATATAATTATTTTGACATATCAATAATATTTATAAAAAAATACAAAAACACCCTAGCAGAAAGGCTCTTTATTTTTAAAAAATTTAATTGTCAAGTAGATGTGATTAAAAATAATTCTTATTAAGCTTCCTAATATTAAGTATCCATATGAAACACCTCACATATGGTTTTCTTTTTCGAAGCCGTTACTATAATTGCATATAATTATTTATTCGATGTTCTTTGTTTTTCTGGCAGAAGCAATCATTTCTATTGGGATATCAACATATAAATCTTACTCCCTCTCAATATTTCCGGTCTGACGTTCTTCCTTTCTTTCGTGTACCCCAAAGAAAAGGACGGGGGAAGCCCCGCCCTATTACAGATTTTCCCAATGAACAGCCCGCTGTTACGCGGGCTGTTCTTCGTCAGGTTCCTGCTGGCTACGGTGGCGAGCATTCTGTGCCTTCTGCACATTCTCCTGCAACTTTGCCAGTAGGTTTCGGGAAATCAATTTCTGTCCCGGGCCATAGCCGCACAGCTTTTTATACTCCTCCACCGTCAGCTCATGGTTCTGAATATGCTTGGCGTTCAGGTTCTGGAAGGCTTTACCGCAGATACAGCACTGGACAGTATCATCCCCGATAGCCTCTTCCGGCTTTACCACCAGACTGCGCCGCGTATAGCGCTTCTTCGGTGCCGGATCCCCATCAGCGGCAGAAATGCTCTGCTCCTCCACACCCTGCTGCCCGGCGTCGCCGACAGCCAGCTTTGCGTTTGCTTGAAGGAGCCCCACCTTGAGCAGAGAAAACTGCTCGACAATGCCGTCCGTATCCGCTTCGGGGAATCTGTCCATCACCAGTTTGAGAAGTTCCGCATCGGTAATCATCGTATCTCCACAAGGTTATACATTGAGTTCTCTCTTGAACGTAATGCTCTGGTGGTACAGACACCGCCGCCGCGCCGGAATGACGACGCTCACTCCGGTTCGCGGATCGCGGCCTTCCCTCTCGTCAAGCTCCGCAGTGGAGAACGTGCCGAACTTGAAAATCTTGACCTTGCCGCCGGCCCCTACCTCTTTCTTGATGGCTGAGAAAACGGCACTCACCACCTTCTCCGTCGCGCTGGCGGTAAGCCCCGTTTCCATGGCAACAGCCTTCACCAATTCAGATGTCTTCATCACAATTCCTTTGGTTGATAATGCTCAACGCTTCTTGGGGAGTCGTGGCACAGCCGGTAAGCGCGCCCACGGCGCGCCACCTTTCGATCTCCCGTTTCTGCCGCTCAGTTGCCTTGCCGCCGGGACGCTTCACTTCGATGAAGACAGCCCGGCCGTTGAAGCAACCGTATATGTCCAGCTCCATCATCCCGAACGCCGAGCCGTGGAACTTCTTGACCCGGCACCCCGGCACGGCATTCAGCTTCTTGATGATGGTCGCAACGACGCTTGATTCGAGGGGAACCTGTTTTCCCATTGCCGTGTACACCTCAATAGAAAAGCCGGATTCTGAAGAATCCGGCCTTACTCTAATTTTTATATAAAAGGATACTGCTATACCAATATTAGAGTGTTATTTAGAAGGAATTAAAGAAGAGGAGGAGGAAAAAGACAGGCTAGGTTTAGGTTGCGAAAAAGGTGACGGCTGAGGAAAAGGAACCTCTATTGGGGGCTCCTCAGATAATTTTAATGCCCTCGCCATACTTTCATACCAATCAATAGATTGCCGTCTATCAGAGGGATCGTATCCCTTGATAGAAGTATCAGGAGAGATACGTTTTCCCAAGTACTGGTCTAAATCATGTGAGGCAACGGCTTTTACCTCTATCAGTTCTGGATCTTTAGTACTTTTTTCAAATAGGGACTTAGTTACCAATGCTAGTATAGTTTTGAACGAATCTTCATCTACAATAAATACATACAAACTATAACATTCTTCTTTGAAGAAACAGTATAACTTTCCAGAAGTCGAATACTGAGTCAGATCAACATTCGTTTCTTCCCTGAACTCTCTGATAGCCGCAGAGGCTCTGTCTTCTCCCTCCTCTACTCCTCCTCCGGGGAAAACCCACTGTCCTGCATTATTTAAAAAGGTACTCCCGCCCTTCCAGTACCAGTTCTTTCGTGCAATCAGCACTCCTCCTGTATCAGACATGACAGCAAGATACACTTGCCCCAAAGATTTCTTTTTCCCTACCCGTTTTCCACCTCTGCCTTTATCTCTCCATCCACCCCAAGGAGCTTGTGCCATTTGTCTTTCCTTATTGAGTAAAAAGAAAGTCCACAGTTCTCCTACCGCCTTCATATAAGGTTTAGCGTATCGCCATCGTGTTGTACAGCGTGGCCGCGTTGCACACGACCAGCTCTTCCCGTGCCCGCGTCATGCCGACATAGAACTGCCGGATAACGGCGTCACGCCCCTCCGCCCCGCGCTGAACTCCTTCATAGGACTGCGGGGAGATGTCGGGGAACAGGTACACCACGTCGGCCTCCCCGCCTTTGACGCTGTGGATTGTGCCGACGATGCAGCGCGGCTTTACTTCAAGGGCATCCCACCCTCCGCGCCGGAATACGGAAAGGGGGAAAGCCAAGCCCTTCGCTTTGTCCGGCTTGAGCTGGCGCTCCAGTCATTCCGTCGAAAGGGACATGGCCGCGTCCAGCCCCTGCGGTTCGAACCAGTCCGTGTAGAAATCGAGCAGTTCATCCCCATCGGCGTCCTTATGTTTCGCCAGTTCCTCGATCCGCGTCCGGGCTCCACGCCGGAGCAATCCCTCGAACGCGCACGAGGCCGACCAGCGGGCAAGCTGCGGCGCGCTCCAGAACCGCACGCCGCCAAGCTCGGGGCCGTCGGGTTCCAGATAGGCGGCAAGCATGTCGCGCTTGCTGCCCCGCAACGGATTCCACTCCCCCTGTGTCACCCGGTAGGGGTTCCAGAAAGGAATGCCGTGTTCCTTGAGCAACGGGATGATGGATGTCCGCAGGTGGTATGAACACGCGGTCAGGAACATGACCGTCCTGCCCGCAACGATCTGCCTGGCCGCATCGACTACGGCTGGCCTCGCATCCTTGACCGTGGCGCCCGGAAGACGCCGCACCGTGCCTTCGCGGTTGGTCGGCAGGTACTCCTTCGGCTCCCTGACGCTCACCTTTTTGATCCACTTCTCGGCGAGCCGGTGGACGGAGGCGGGCACGCGCCAGCTCTGCTTCAGGATAATCTTGTTTTCCTGCGGGATGTCCCCGGCAATCAGGGCATCCGGCGACGCGCCGGAGAAGCGGAAAATGCACTGGTCATCGTCACCCACGAGGATGTAGAACCGGAGCGACTTTTCCCAGTTACGGACGACTTTGAGCTGGAGGGGCGTCATGTCCTGCGCCTCGTCAACGAACGCGACGCTGGCACCGTTTGGCGGGTAGTACAGTTCCTTGCTTCCGCTCACCAGCAAGTCCGTGAAGTCCATGAAATCGCAGTCCTGTTTCCAGCCTTCCCACAGCTTGGCGAAGTGCTGTACCTGCGCGGGCATTTCCTCATACGGGATCAGCCTGTTCCTGAACGCCGAATACATGGCGAGCAATGCGTCGGCGCTGCCCTCTTCCGGCGTATCGCTTTCGTCGAGCCCGTCTTCCATCACCCGCGCCGAGCTCTTTTTGGAGAGCCCAAGGTCAGGATGCTCGGCATTCCACTGGCTGATTTTCGTCTCGGCCAGCGTTGGGGAACCGAGCGCCCGGTAGCAGATGGCGTGCAGCGTGCCGACGGAACTGTCCGGTATCAGGGGCTCCTCATCCGGCGGCGTGATGCGGTTGACCATTTCCGTCGCCGCCGTTTTGGTGAACGAGCAGCACAGCACCTTCTCACCGCCGTATTTCTCCGCAGCCCGCCGCACCTGCTTGACCAGCCATGTCGTCTTGCCGGTTCCCGGCGGGCCGAATACCCGGAACTCCTTGCAGCCTCCGCCATGAATGTCTTCCATCATCCTCTCCTTTTCCGTCTTGCCGCCAGCAACGCCGACGGAGCGGCCTGTTCCGGCGCGGTGGCCTGTTCCGTACCCGTTTGTTCGGGAGGCGCTTCTTCAGGAACCTCCGTCACCTGCCGGGGCAGCCGCTTGTTGACGTAATCCAGATACGTGCAGGGAGATGCGTCCGCGTGGTGACGATCCCCCGCTTCAAAATACTTACCTTCCCAGTACGGCTTCCCGACGCACAGCCCGCTCGGCAGGCGGCACGGCAAATCGAACAGCACGCACGGGTTAGTGAATGACTTCTGCGCCAACGGAATCCTCCATCCCTCCCGGTACGTTGAAGGCATCAAGCTGCGGTTCGTCCTGTGCCGCCGAGACAAGTTCCGGGGGCATGAGGTAGCCATTGAGAGAAGACATCTTCCCATCCTCCTTCTTAAACGGCATGACGACCTTCCTGAACCCGGCCCGGCACATGAGCTTCGCCAGCTTGATCACCCCGCCGAGTTCCCCGCCGGAGCTGATCCGCACGAAGTTCGAGAACGCGGTGATGTTGACGTAGACCCTGCCGTTCACCGTGAACGGCGCGTCCTGCATCCGGGCGTCCTCAAGCGATTTGGTGATGGGCGTGGATGCCAGATACTTCCGCAGGTAGATGCGCAACGCACCCGTCTCTGTCGTCTCTTCCGGCTTCATCAGCTTGGGAAGAACCCGCACCATATCCCGGGCGTACAGTTTCCAGCCTTCTTTTTTCAGCGGTTCAGCCCCGCCGAAGCAGACGGGATAATCATAGGTTGCGCCGAAAAAGGCTTCCGTCACCTTGGAAATGGACAGCATGTCCGTCGTGCTGAGGACGACCGTGCCCTGTTTGCCGCCCGGGGCGAAAGGAACCACGGCAAGCCATACCTCCGGGCACGGCTCCGTATTTTCATACACGCAGCCGTGCAGGATACGCATGCCCAACCGTTCCTCAATGGGCTTCAAGGCATTCCGCTGCGCCTCGGAAAACTCGGGGATGGCCATGTCCCCGGCGGGCGGCGGGATGGGGCGTGGCTCTTGCGGCTCGGAGGGGCCATCAAAGGCGGGCTCCGGCACTCCGTCTTCTCCGAATGGAACCGGCGGCAAGGGAGAATCACTATGCTCCGGGGCGGGCACCTCGTTTCCTTCCGGCGCTGCCCTCCGCTTCGACTCCAGCGCAAGCCGCACGCAACGGGCGATGGTCGTCTGGATATAGTCCAGCCGCCCGGCCTTCTTGAGGTCCTTGGCCTTGGTGCCGTGCTTCATCCTGTGGTCGACGATGACATCGGCCATGTCCTGCGCCGTAAACGCCAGCCCATCGTCCGTATCGTCCATCCAGTGCGCCATCGCCGTGACCAGAGAAGCATCATAGCTTGAGCGGCTGTCGTCTTTCAGGGACGGATTGAGATTGTGCCATGACGCGGCGAACGCTTCGGACAGATCGCACAATGCCGCGATCTTCGAGGCCAGCGGCTCACGTGCCGTATGGCCTTCGCGGGGGATGACCCCGGCAAGCCCCGGCACGCTCGACGCATACCGCTCCTGTGCCGGGACGCATACGGCGCTGACGGTTTCGGCATCCACCACAACGTCCACCAGCTCACGGAACTGATCCGGCTCAAACCGGATCTCCGCATCGTTCAACAGGGAAACAGGCTTCCCTCCGGCGTTGGCGTTCTCCGTCCCGGCCAGCCGCATCACGCGGGCGAGGTCGTGGGTGGAGTCCAGCGTCCAGCCGTGGCGCTCCATCATTGCGCGAAGGAGCCCCTGCCAGCCGCGCACGATAGCGGCGAACTCGGCCCGGTCGATGTCGGACGTGATGTCCAGCGGTTCGGCCAAGGGCCAGAAGGCTTGCAGCCCGCCGCCCGAATTGATGATGACGGGCGGCTGGAGGTGGGGCGGGAAGGCTTCACGAAGGCAGTTCATGGCATCGGCTTCGGACGGGGGCAGGTTGCCCTTGGCGTGGTGCGGGGACACATAGTCGATGTCCGCCCACAGGCAAGTGGCGTATGAAACCTGCTGCGCCGTGGCCCGTGTCTTGCCCCCGCATACATCGTCAGGGGCGAGGCACACGCCGAAGTACACGTTGCCGGAAAGCCGGGATGCTTCGTCCGCCGCCTGCCACAGATCCGCATACCAGCGGGATTCCTTGGCGGGCGCTGTCCAGACAAGCAGCTTCGAGCCCTCCGGCGTCAGCGTGTCTCCGACGATGCGTTGCAGGAACCTGAATATCTCGTCACGTGTCGATGCCATGTCGGTCTCCATGAAAGAAATGGGGGAGGCGAAACCTCCCCCGTGGGACGGTTACGCGCCGAAGGGGTTCTGTTCCTCGCCCGTCGGCATGTTCCCGCCCTGCTCCGCACCGCCGGAACGCTCCGTCACGGTCGAGGCATGGGCACGGTCAAACGCCATGGCGAAGGCCGTGGTGAACGGGTCAATGGCCTTGCGCTGTTCGGGCGTCAGCGCATCGGCAGCGGCGAACTTGATCTTCGAGTATGTGATGCCCCCGGCGGACTTGTCCCGCTCCAGCGTCAGGACGCTGGCGACATGGGAAAGGCGCAGCCCCTTCTTGGCAAGGCGCAGCAGAAACTGCTTCAACTCCTTGATGGAGGACGGCGGCACGCGCAGCACGGTGGGGATCAGCTCATCTTCCTGCAACACAAGCAGTGTGCGGGTTTCCTTGCACGCCTTGCCTGACCCCTCGGCGGCGGACTCATACTGATTGAAGGGGCAGGCGGCGCACTGGCCGCCGGGGTTCCCGGTGCCGCACTGGCCGTCAAGGCTGACGCAATCCGGCTTCGAGTTTTCGCCGCTGTACTTGCTCTGCCAGTAGGCGCGCCCTGTCTTGGAGAGCAGGATGATGCCCCTGATCTCGCGGCTGTCGCGGGAGCCTTCGGCGGTGGGGATTTCCCACATGAGGCCGCCGGCTCCGGGCACCTTGATGCGGTCAAGGTCGGAAGCGGAGAAGTCCTCGGAGGACATGATCTCGCGGACGGTTTCGAGGGCGTCGGGATTGGCGAAGATGGCAAGCTGCGCGGCGGCGTTCTGAGTAACGGGCATCTGTGACATGGTGTGTTTCCTTCTTGTTATGGGTTGCGGCTGTGTGCGTTCAGGTATCGTCCACTGTAGATCATCTGAACGCTTTATTCAAAGATTTCCGATTGATGTGTACACGACAATGGGGCTACCCCTTGCGGGCTCCGATTTGCCAGACTTCGCCTACGGAACAGACGGCCCGCAGCGGTTCCGGCATGCGGGCCTCAATGTCCGCAGGAGCCATGTCCGGGTCATCCTCGGCGGCGAGGCCGCGTACATACGACGACAGCGAGTTGGCGTTGTAGTCTTCCTTGACGTACTCGCTGAGTCCGGATTCGATGAGCGCACGGGCCACATCCTGCTTGGCGAACCCTTCTCGCGGCCCGGCGAAGACGCGCCGCTTGGGGAAGAACGTGATGCCCGAAAGGGTGAGCCGGTCGAGCCCTTCCTCGGCCATGCTGTCCAAAAGTTCCGGTTCGAGAGCGGCCTTCTCCTGCTGGATGGACTTCAAGGCGATCTCGAACTCCCGTTCCCTCAATTCCAGTTCGGCGTAACGCTTCCATTGCTCGTTCATGTCCTCTCCCTATGCGGCCCTGACGGCCTTTTTCGGCTTGCGCCCTTCCATGATGGACGTGACGACATCCCGCCGGGCGTCCAGCGCGGCGTAGACCTGCTCGTCGACGGTATCTTTGGCGATAAGATGGTAGTAGGTGACCTCGCGCTGCTGTCCGGGGCGGTGGATGCGGGCCAGAGACTGGTCATAGTCGCCGAGCGAGAAGCCCAGCGAGTAGTAGATGCAGTAGCGCGACCGGGTGAAATCCACGCCAGCCCCGCCGGACTGAATCTGCACGGCGATCACCTGATGATGCCCCGCCTGCCATTCGGCAAGCTGGTTCGCCGCGCCGGACAGTTCGCAACAGGACAGGGACAGGCTCGCACAGGCGAGCTTGACGGCCCCGATGTCGGACGTGAAGCGGCAGAACACGACGCAAGGTTCCGGGCCCATGCCTTCCAGCAGGTCTTCAAGGGCTTCCTGCTTTGCGCCGTCCACCTGTTCAACCGCGCCGGAGTCCAGCTTGAGGTGGCCTCCCGTGACCTGCTGCAACCGGAGCAGCTTCACCAGCGCGTTCGCCGCGGTGACTTCCCCGGCGTCCAGTTCGGCATAGAATGCCGTGGCCAGTCCGGTGTAGACGCGCCGGGCCTTGGGGCCGATCTCGACCGGGACGACCTGATGCACGGCTTCCGGCAGTTCGATCACGTCGCGCCCGGCCTGAAACGCAATGCTCAGGAACTTGGCGCGCAGCGCGTCCGCATCCTTGTAGCCGACCACCTGTTTGCCGCCGAAGCCGCCCATGATGGCGTAGGACTGGCGGAACCGGGAGAAGTTGCGCCCGAACACCCTGTCGTCTATCGCCCTGTACTGCGCATAGATGTCGAGCGGGCTGTGCGGCATCGGCGTGCCGGTCAGCCCGAACACCTGCTTCGCCACCTTGCGCAGTTCCCCGCAGAAGCGGGACATGCGCCCGCCGGGGGCCTTGATCTTGTGGCTCTCGTCGAGCACCACGGCATCCCACGGGACGGCGAGCATGGCGTCGGCCAGCGCTTCGCGCCATGCGGTGTCGTAGTTGCAGACAACGACAAGCTGGCGGCCGGAAACCATCGCCCTGTCCATTGACAGTTTCAGCGCCCCCGCCTTGGCCTTGGTCGACCTGCCGGACAGGACGACGACATCGGCGAGATAACCGGCGTGCCGCTCGAACTCGCGGGGCCACACGGACATGACGGCTTTCGGGCAGAGAATCAGCGAGTACCGCTTGTCGTGCAACAAGGCTACGGTGACGAGGCTCTTGCCTGTCCCCATGCCCATGGCGAGCATGGCGCCGCGCTTGCTCCGGGCAAAAGAAAAGGCGGCACGTTGATGCCGCCATGGTTTCGTCTTCAAGCCGGGAAGGACGTCCGGTATCGCCACATTGTCCTGTGGGCGGGGAATATCGTCCGGGCCAGCCAAGGCAAGGAGCGAATCTCCGCCGTCAGCCTGCGCCGCGCGCGGCCCGAATGCGTCCAGTATCCGCCGTGCGGCCTGTTTGTCCTTCGGCCACAGCCAGCATTTCCAGCCGGGATTCCAGCGCCCCCGCAAGGACTGGCATACCTGCGTCAGGTCAAAGGGAACCCGCAGGCAGACATGGGTGTCCGTCATGCGGATGGTAACGGCCTCGTTCATGGGAACCTCCTCCTGTAGCGGGACGGCGCGCCGTCAAAATCGTCAAGATCCAGCCGCCGCAGCATCGACGGACAGGCCAGTATTTGAGGCACGGCCAGCAACAGCGCCGTGCGAACCAAGTCCGAGAACGAACACTCGCACTCGGCTGCCGAGGACTGCGCCCATGCGTCCAGATCCTCATCCAGCCTTACCGTTCTCGGAATATCCTTTTTGCCTCCCATGGCATCGCCCTCTTGTTCGGGGTTCCGCTCACGCAACAGCATTTTCAGGCTCCTCAGTGGTCAGACTGGACAGCTTCAAGCCCGGCGCAAACGTCTTTTGTATTCTTTCCCATGCCGGACGCCGCAATTCCGTCCGCACCCCCTGCTCATCTATCCTGATGATGTAGGTGGAAACGCCAGCCGTCGCGGCGATCTTGGTATGGCCTATGCCAGCCTTCAGCATCTTGCGGATAAGCTGCACGGCCTCGGGTGTAGGATTCATGATGTCACCTCGTCGTTCTTTTCAGTGATGTGTACACGTCAATCAGGCGGCCCACAGGTAAAAGACCACCATGAAGACTGCCATGCTCGCCGCAAACAAGATGCATTCGCCTACTCGTCTGAGCATGTGAACTCCTCCATGAAAAAAGTTGCTGTTCCAGTCGATGCCGGGCAGAGCCGGAATCTGTGGAGCAACAAAAAAAGGCCGGATCCTAAAATAGAATCCAGCCCACTGGGAAAACAGTCTGCTATATGAAAAGAGAAAAATTAAAAACTACTGAAGTTCTCGAAAAATACAAGTAAGTTCTTTATCTGATGAAAAAAGGTATTCAAAACCACTGGAAAGGATAACCTCATACTTGTGCGTTAAGTAGGTTATATGCAAGTAGCGGTCATGGATATTCCCTCTTTTAAAATCAGCTTTTTTATCTAAACGCAAGTCCCATTTTTTTGATGAGCTTGAATGCTTTTTTATAGCATTCCTTATAAGCATTCCTTTTGCACTTTCAGTACAATATATAACTAGCTCTTTATCAGGAATAAATTTATAAATATATGGAACTTTAGCAAGATAACGATCTCTCAGTAGTATTTCACTTGCATCTTTACATAAATGCTGCAAATGTTCTATTAGGGATTCTCGACTATCCCCTGCTTTACATGTCCATGTATAGCTAGTTGTGAATGGATTTTGGCTCTTGATAAGGTAATAATATGGTTTCCCTACGTTCGATTCATCGTAGGTCAAAATCAATTTATGGATAGATTCCTGTGCCAATGTTTCAAGCGATTTTTCTTCGATATTATTCCTTAATAGTTTAACGACAAGTGAGGATGTACGAAAATTTTCTGGCAGATTCACCATGCAACGTTTGATCTGTGAACCGTCCATAGCAACATCCATCTGAATAGCACCAAGTAACGCTCTCACCTTACGTGTATCCGCCTCTTCACCTGCGATGACCTTTTGATAAACAACAAAAAGATCGTCATCCAACACAATTTTATGTAGAGACGTCATCAGCCTATCTCCAACAGTTGCTCCAGCGAAGCGTCGAAGAACCCTTTAGGGAAGGCGCGTTTTTTCCCTTCCGGCGTAGCAAAATGGCCGTCATTAGAGATAAATATTCTTTCAAAAGGCGTTTGTGCCGAATCCTTATAATAAATAATTACATCGTCTTTAGAAAATTTTTCCTTAAATATCTGGTAGCGCAAGTTATCCAGCAAATGCTCACTATGTGTTTCAATAATCAGCTGTATTCCTTTACTTGCTAAAAAGGCAAAAAATTCACCGAGACGAGATTGTGCTTTGGGATGTAGATGAATTTCTGGATTCTCAATCATCACTACATCACCCGGTTTAGCAAGGAAGCAAATAATAAGGACCTTAGCAAGATAGCTCATACCAGAGCCAAGGTTAAACGGGTTTATTTTATTTATATCATTTTGTTGAAAATAAACTTTTACTTGATCGGAAGTAATTCTTTCTATCTTTAGAATAATATTGAGATCAGTGATATATGAAAAATAAGCATTTAAAATAATACCAATCTTTGTAATAGCTTGAGCCCTACCAAGGATAAGAATTTCAAGATTATCTTTACAAAAATTTTTAAAATCATTTGTTGTATAAATTTCAGAAACTTTTCTCAAATGTTTGATTTGATCAATTAATTCTTTATCATTTTCACCTATATACCGTTCAGCATTTTCATAATACTCAATATTGCTATACTTATAAAATTCTACAATAACTTTATACAATTCATCTTTACAAAATAAATCCTTAATTTCATTTGATGTCAAATTAAAACATACATCTTTATTTACAAGAATATCATATGTTCCAAATAAAAACTCTCCATTGTTTCCTACTTTATATTCAGGCGAATATTTAGCAATATCTTCTTGTCCTATTCTATTACTAGTTAGGTAATACAGATTATTCTCATACAAAAGAGTATCTGTTTCATCCTGTTCTGATTTTGATATATTAGTGCAAGAGAAAGACCCTTCTTCATGAATGATATCAATTGAATAGGATAAATCTTGATATTTGCTGATCAAGCCGTACATTCTTTCACGATTTTTGGGATTACAGTTTCTGGCTGCAATCAAAATCGACTGAAGTACTGAAGATTTTCCAGAGCTGTTTTTTCCAGCAAGAATAGTAAGTGGTTTAAACTCAAAGTCTTCTTTTTCAAGACATTTGAACTCACCGATATACATCTTTTTAATCATAGAACTCCTCGTGGAGATGTCAGAATTCTTCACGGCATTCTTATAAGCAGACCTGGAAATATTTTCTATTATCTGTGCTAACTATTTAATAAATATCTATAAAAATAAAGAATCACTGACGGACTAAATCTACTTATATTTACCTCTGTGGAAACAGAATTTACCTCACACATGAAAACTCTTTCCCTGTTTTTTATAGGTATTCTTTCAAGAAAAGGCAATGCGGTGTACACCGCAACGGCGCTCAATTCCGCTCTTCCATGCGCGCCGCGTTACACCATTCGTTTCCGCACAGGAGGCTCGCGCCGGGCTTTGACCATGCGGCCTGTCCGCACACCGGACAGACGTACTTTGAACGCTTGCCGCCCTTGGCGCGGGGCTTCGGCGGAACAGGGGGAGGCGTGCCGCCGTCTTCCTGACGCTGTTCCCGGCCTTCCTCGGACTCTTCAGCCGGGACGCCGCCCTCGGCCTCATAGGCGGGAATGGCTTCTTCCGGCAGGGACGCCAGTGCCCGCAGGAACGCCCCGCCCTCGGCGGGGTGCAGGTCACAGGCATGCGCGCCCTGCCCCACACATAATTCCTCGCCGCGCTCGTTCACGGCCTTGAAGCCGAGCCGCTGTGCACGTTCGATAAAGCCCGCATTGTGATACCCCGGACGCCCGGCTGTGCCCGCCGTGTGCTGTTCCATATGGATCATCTCATGAACCATGTAGCTCGACAGCTCCGTTACCGTCCGTTCCCGCATGCAGCGCGCGTTGATGGACAGTTCGGCCAGAGCATTGCCTCCGTCGTCCGTCCAGCGGTTCGGGTAGTAGTATCCCGCCTTGACCTGATGCGCGTGCGTCCAGCACAGGATGACGCTATGCCGATCGAGCGTGCCGTTAAACAATTCGCCGTTGAAATGGTCGAACATGGACTGGAGGCAAGCGGCCTGTTGCGGGGTCGGGGTATCCATCGGGGTCATCGCGGCATCTCCATGTAGGTATTGAGTTCGGGCAGGATATAGGTCGGGTTGGCTATGTCGGCCTTGAATCTGGCGCAGGAACCGTTGCCGATACGACCCGTTCCCACAACGGTTTCAGCGACGATGTTGAGCATGTCGTTACAGGTCGCGTTGTCGGTGAAGGCTCCCCAGAGCGTGGGGAAAATCGGCTCGGCGTAATCCTTGACGGCGACATGGAAATTAACGGCCTCTCCCCCCATCTCGTCTTTCCGAAAGCGCAGGGAAAACGCGGCCACCACACGGCAGGGCGTGCCGTTCTATTCGCATTGCAGCGCCAACCTGTAGGCTTCCATCTGTCTGCGCCGCATCCAGTCGGCATGTCTGTTTCCCCACGGCACAGCCGCATCAAAGACGATCTCCACGGCATCGGCGCGGCGCTCAACCAACACAATGTCGTCAACCCACACGTCGCGGCGCCCTGAACCGAGCGCGTCAATGTAGGCGTCCACGTCCAAGTCGTCACCGTCCTCACTGATGCGGGAACGGTTCCGGCGGCGCGGGCGTTCCGCAGCCTGTTCGCGGATGGACTCGAAATCCGCTACCGCTTCCGGCTGATACGCCGATACCTGCTCGACAAACCTGCTCTGACGCGATCTGTCGAAATCGGACTTATGGCTAAACGCCGCATGCTCAACGTCATACCGTTCCAAGTGCTCAAGCAAATCCGCACCGTGGAACCAGACGTTCCCGGCATGCGGATTATCTATCCATGACTGCACTGTCTGCATGGTGTCCTCTCCTTCCCCAAAAATAGGCAATTCCCCGGAAGGGAACCGCCCTGTGCTCTAAAGCCACCATTCGGAACCGGGAAACAAGCCCCGGTTCCTATGATAGCCTTTCATTAATGTGTACACGACAGTAGGGTTTATGCCGCCTCGAAACAGGCCGCGTGCTGGCACACGGCCGCGCCGACGCGTTTGCGCTCCGAGTCCGAGAGGCGTTCCAGCATGGTCAGCCCGAAAGAGCGTTCCTTGGTGAAGCCGCGCTTGTTCAACTTGCATGCCTGAACAATCCAGCGGGTGCTCACGTCCAAAGCTATCGCGTTGTCGCGGACGGCACGGCGCAGCTTGTGGGCCTGTTCCGTCAGCCATTGCCATTCCGGGGCCAATGACGCCGCCGCTATCTGGAGTTCGACATCCTCGTCATAGTCCACGTGGACGCTGATCACGCGGGAGAGCGTGCTGGCGTCATGCGTTTGCGGCGCACGGTAGATGCGCGACTCGGAGCGCCCATCCGTGTTTGAGGTGAGAATGAAACGGTGTTCGGCATCACGGTTCACGACGCCGAGCGGTGTGTCGATGCAGCGCTGGCCGGATTCCAGAAGCCCGTTCATGCCGATCAGCACTTCAGGGTCTACGCTGAAAACCTCATCTATGACCGTGACCACGCCTGTCCGCACCTCCCGCATGAGCGGGGAAAGCTCGACCACGCTGGAGCCGTCGCGCAGTTCCTTGCTGTACAGCAAATCGGCCTTGCGCATGCCCGCCCTGAATGCGTACACGCCGCCTTCCCGCTGCATGACCTTGCCGACTTCCAGCCCCGCCCGGCTCTTGCCGCATCCGGCGGGGCCGTGAATGAGAACGTCAAACCCCGCATCCACAAGGGAATAGAGTTCGTTGAACCAGCGAGGCCGGAAGTAATCCGGCGCGCCGCCTTCCGGGACGCCGGGGAGCGTCGGGGTGCCCTGCTTCGCCGCCAGTTCCGCGACCATAGCGTTCAGCGTGTCGACCTTGCTCAAAATGTCCTGTTGGAAGGACTCGTTGAACATCGACAAGGAGCGTTGGATAGCGTCGCGTATCGCGTTCGCTTCCGCAGGGGCACCTTCCGTCGCAACGACGCGAGGCGTCGCCGGGGAAGGCACGGGAGTGGAAGGCCTCTCTTCCGCCTTGGCGCGCTTCTTTGCGGCGTAGGCTTCAACGAGAGACGCGATTGTGGGTGATGCGGCCAACCCCTTATCAGAGACAGCCATGAACACAGCCTCGCCGTTGCCGTCCGCCGCAAGCCCAATCAGAGTGGACGCTTCGCCGCTGGTTCGCCAGTTCAACCTGACCACTTCTTCCGTGAGCCCCGTGAAGCCCACTATCGCCATTGCCTGACGCGCCGTGATAGGCATGTTCTTCGCCGCCATGTTCTTGCTCCTGTATCGCTGTGGATCTGTGTGTTTTTGCCAAAACGAAAGGCCACAACCCCATGAGAAGGATTGCGGCCTTTCGTTTTGGCCCCGCCGGGACGGGGCATATTCGGACTTAGCTATGGATGTTGGTCACATAGAGGCTGAAGGAGGACTTGCCACCATCCGGGCGCAGGTAGGCGAGGTTGACCTTGCGGCAGTGCATCCGCCGCAAAGCCCCGGACAGGGCTTGCGTTGTAAAGATGCGGAGGCGGGAAGCGGCCTTGTGTGCTCCAAACCATTCGGAAAAATGCGTGATGTTCAGGAGCACGTTGCCCCGCGCCATGTTCGGGTTCACAATCGGCTTGCGCTCATCACGCGCCGTCGCCACGTCATGCGCGGCACCGACTTCAGCAACGTAGTCCCGGATGCATTGCTCCAAGATCTCCCGTTCCGTGGGCTCCGCCGGGGGAACCGGACGTGTTGCCTCAAGCGCCTTCACGCCTTGTGCCGTATCCGCAATCAAGTCCCGATAGCGAAACACCGTGTCCATGACCTTATCCGCTATCAGCTTCTCAAGCTCCGCCGGGCTGATCCTCGGCGTGGTCTTTTCGGGGACGCCGTAGCCGCCCGTCTTGCGGAGGTTCGGCAAGACCTCACTGCGCACCCACTTGGAGAACGCCTTGGCTTCCGGCTTGCGGGAACGGAAAATCAACGCGTAGAGGCCGGACTCGGAGATAACCTTGAGTTCCTGCATTCCACCGGGGGTGGGTACAGTACACCTACCCCTTTCGTCGTCATCCAGTTGCTCAATAGCCTGATGGTGGTCTTGAATGTCCAGCACAGCACAAACGTCCTTTGCCACAAACCACGGATTGTCCTGTTCATCCAGACGCGCCCGGACAAGCTGTTCCTGAAACACATAGGGAAGTACCTGCATCGTCATATCAATGCTCCTTTGTTGAGGAAAAAGAAAAGGCTCCCGGAAAAATCCGAGAGCCTTGGAGAAGCGCAAATGTAAACGCGTTATGATTGATTGCGGGGTATCAAAGAGAACATGTAGACCGAAACGCCTACGTCAATGTCCCTTGTTCCTTCTTACGTATCACGTCGATGACTTGAATTATTTCACGTTGCTCATCAACGACTTCTCCGGTGGAGTCATAGGATACGGTTTCTTTCATACGAACCCGAAGTGCATCTCCGGGCCTGATATCTATTTCCCCGGCCTGAAATTGTGACAGCCAATCTTTATCAATAATTGAAACTGACAGATTCCTGCGATTAAAGCGGAAATCCCATTTTGTTTCACCCAGAAAGTCTGGTTTACGAACCATTATAATAAGTTCGCTTGTGTTTTCCAACGTTTGGTCGACAAGAAGATTGTTGATATCTTCATCCGTAACAGAAAATTCCGCGTCAATGACGGCTTCTCCATCATCGCCATCAAAAGATATAGATTCGCCAGGATCCAGCGTTTTCAAAACAGCACTGATAATCCTAGCATGCTCCGCTATATCTACCTCTGTCACTCTTGAGTAGGCCGGGAGTCTAAGCGCATCGGTTTCTTTTGCTAATTCATGGAGACCATTAGATATTTCCTGTAATTCCTTTTTGCTGGGAAGTCCTTTTTTACCCTCAAGCTCTTTCAGAAGATAATACTTCCCCTTAACCAAATACTTTCCGACTGCTGGTTTCCAGTCCACGTTTTTCAGCGCATCGTCATCCACGGCTTCCAGAAACTGCTTCAACCACATTTTTAAAGAACCGGTCTCGACCTGCTCTAAAACAAAAACGGGGTGAATCTCAGTAGGGAAACTTTTCAGTAACATGCGGTCACATGCCTGCAATGCCCCTATACACTCTGAAGCCGTCGAAAATATTCGCTGAGGATTTTTTACATGTGGTGGAAAGTTGATGGTCAGGAGAAAATCCGGCTGCTTGTCAGATGAAAGTTGATTCTTCTCCACGGCACACCTCCTTTGCATACTCTGCTCCCTGCCTGTCGCCACCCTACCAAAATGTCCTGATTTGGCAACGAAAACATAGCCTACTCCCCCCTGCCAGCCTTTGGAAAACTGGCTACGGGAGCAGTGTCATACAGCCGTATGACGGAGGGACTACCTTATGCCGTTGATGAAGGAAAAGAGGCTCTTTGCGGCATCGGGGAACCCCTGCGCCGTCCTTGCCTGATAGCCGCCCGTCTTGCGGATGGACGGCAACACCTCCCCCGCCAGCCATTTCTGGAACGGCAACGCCGCGGGCTTGTCCGAACGCCCAAGGAAGAAGTAGAGGCCCTGCTCGGTGAGGCAAATGGTGTCTTTGGTGCCGAAGGTGGTCAGAACGGATCTGACCATCTTCCACTCTTCCGGGACATGAACGACACAGGCTGCGCCGTTCCACTCGTACCCGAGTGCTTCAGCCACATCCTTGGCCACAATGACCAGCTCGCCTTTGTCATCCTGCCACATGCGCACAGGATGATTCTCGAATTTCATAATGTTTTGCATGGTTGCTCCTTTTTTGATTTAACGCATAAAACAAGGGCCGTCTCAAAATGAGGCGGCCCTTGTTTTATCCAATATATCAATGAAAACTGCCCGGACGCCGTACCATAGATACAAACATGTCAACGGATTTTCCTAACCGTTCTCTTTCTTTTAATTTCTGTTTTCTTTTTGCCTCTTTAATATCATACCTTCCCCGGACAACATTTAAAGCCAAACCAAGAGAAACTTTTTCTGTCTGAGCTATAATCAAAGCTTCCCTAAGACGCTCAACCTTAGCATAATCAAAGAGATCATTAAAGAAGTTTACATCACAACGTTCGCAAATATAAAGAGTGCCTTCATCATATGGAATTTGGATTGAGGCTCTATCGCGGCAAATAAAACAGGTGCCCCAATATTTGTTTTTTTTGCGAATCATAATTTTCCCTCACCTTTACCTGATACTTTGGCGTGCTGACCGTCTAGCGCATAAAAATTTTGTCTGGCGCATAATTATCAACGACCTGTATCCACACACTTACAATACCCGGACTTCTCGGCTCGGCTGCTTGTCAATCTCAGCCGCCGACAAATCCGGCAGCCTTGCACTTCGGTGGAGCACCGTGTGCAAGGCTAGAATAGGCAAAAATTGCCTGTATTGTCTAGGCAATTTTTGCCTGTTTTAAAAACTTTTTTTCACTTTTGTATATAATATACTAAAATAAATAACTAAATTTTTTTATCAAAAAGGACACTCGCAAACAATTTAGATGGATCTACACCCAGTGCCTGCGCTAGCCGAATCAAATCACCTACCCCAAGGATACTTTTTCGCCCATTACGGAAATTCCGCATTTTCGTCACAGGACTACCGGCTTCCGGAAAAGCCATTCGACCCCAATCTGAAGAAGAAATACCTTTCTCCTTACGGATTTGTTCCAATTTTTCCAGCAATGCGCCTTCAATATCTTTGACATCATCTTGCGTGAGCATACCTACCTCCTGCCTTTATAGGCTACCGCACAAAAATGCCTACACAAACAGGCAGTAAATGTATGTATGATTCTTGTCATACGGGCATATTTTGCCCAATGAAAAGCGCTCGGTTATATGGCATTGTCGATATAAAAAAAGGGGGGGGAAATGGATGACACTACGGAAGTTCTGCTAATCGGATTTGCAATTTATATCTTTATATACTGGATTTGTTCTAAAACGGATTTCAGTTTTAGATTTGAAGAATGGCGGATGCGGGCACAGAAAATAGCTTTTTTCAAATTTTGTGTTCCTTTTTTTGGTATTTCTTTTGGGATACTTGCTGGTTCTATAAAAAAAAACGAACTGTCTTTATTCTTAATAGCGATATCAATATGTTCGTATATATATGGAAAACATATTGAAAATAAAAAAGATTGATCTCACCTGCCCCCACTGTAAGGCGACACGGAGGCTGGCCACATAGCAAAAATAAGGCAGGACAACTATCCTGCCTTGTTTCGTATTCTAACTAACCTATATAATAAGGAAATAATGTTTATGCCCAAAAAGTATTTTGATTTTTTCCGTATTGTTACTGAACCTCAGATCAATTTTTATGATCTTCTCAATGATATAGCTCAGAGAGAACATGCTGAAAAAAGACTTATCGTCTGTGACAAAGTAGCGACGCTTAAAGAATCTACATTTTCAAAAGGCGTATATTCATATATTTTTCTTCGTATCCGAATGGATTCTCTCCCACCAATTGTAAAAGCGGATGGAACGGTACGTCCTTTAAATCTTGAAATTGACGATGGTTTAGGTGAATACATTGCCTTAGCAATTCATCCTGATATCAATGTTGTTTCTATTCAGAGAAACAGATTGGCTTTATCTACAAATAATATAATATCCTATATTAAATATTTTTGCGACAAAAATATAGACATATCATTATTACCAATACTAAAACAAGATGCTCTTGTAAAGTTTAACAGTATGGGCGTATTAAGAAAATTTAGGTTTAAAGTAGCAGGAACAAACGATTTAAGCTTTTTAAAAAATATAAAAATAAGCACTTCAGAAAAATTAAAACTAGAGGATTATTTTTCAGAACCCAATATTGATATAACCGTCAGTGTTGGGAGAAGTAATAGCGAACTTGAGCCGAGGCATAGGAGCTTAATCAATAGCCTTCTTCAGGTTTTTTCCTTGACCAAAGATCAAAATATTGTTAAGAAAATTATTGTATCAGGAAAAGAAGATGAGGAATCAGATACTGAAATGGTGGACTTAATCAGAGATAGGTTATCTTTTGAAGCGGAAGTAAAAGAAGAAAATCGAACGATTGATATAAAGGATCTTCAAAGAGTAGCGATAAGTTCTATCTTGTCGAATATGAAATATCTACGAGAACGCGTATGCTATCAGGTAAAACAGGATATTATATAGAAAAAACTTATCCTATCATACTCACTATTATTATATTTTGCATATTAACATGGTCTAACCCTACGTTTAGACCTGAACTTATTGCTGAAACTAAAAATTTTATTACCACAGTATTTTCTTGTATTTTTGGATGCACTGTCTCGTCACTCATTCTATTATACTCCTTGAAAGACAATCCGTTAATGAAAAAGTCCATTATGTCAGGCGCATTCAATGAAATCATACTTTTTCATAAAATATCAATATGCTGGATATCCTTTTGTCTTTTTATGATATATTGCCATTCTGCATTTCCAATGCTCACTAGAGAAAGAGAATTATTAGGACTCATTATAGACCCAACATATATTTTGATAGCTATGTGCATTGGAGCCGCAGCCTCTATATTCCGAATAGTCTTTCTAATGCTACGATTACTAGAATGAGTCATCTTTCCTACAAAAGCCGGGAACACAACGTTCCCGGCTTTTCCTTTATGCGGGTTTGGGTGCCCTATGCAGGTTATGGGAGTCGTTTTCGAACTGCATAATGGCATTAAAATCCATTTAATCAGCACGGTTACACTACGAACAGCACTGATTGGCCTTATGCACTTATGTTATTGAATTAGTAAGATTATGCAAATTATGGGGGTCTCAAAAAATGAAATTTTTTTGTGCATAATCTGCAAATATAATAATATCAACGGACTAAGTGCATAAAAGGTGCATAAGAAGTGCATAAGGCCCCATAAGCCCGCATAAGGCACAGCGGGAGTGAGTCCACGCGGCGAAGCCGGGCCCCCTCCCCCACGCCGTGCCCTTATATAGGGGAAATTCGATCAGCCGCGAGGGGGAGGGGGTTCTCCTGTGTTATATAAGGGAGCGAAGCCGACAGGCGAACGCACGGGAACCATGCCGCCCTTCCCCGCATGCGTGACATCACACCGGGCGCTTCGCGCCTTGGCCGCCCGGCGTTCCTTATTGCAAATGGATTCGCAAAAAGCACAACCAACTTTTCGGCTTAATTCTCATTTTGATAATTCTTGCTATTCCAGATCATTACGCTACGCCCTTCACAGATTTTCCTCCCTGCTCATTGCGTCGTGCTCCTCTGCTCCAAAACTCCTTTGCGTGAAGAGTCTGGCGTTAATACACTTGTATCATTGTTGTTTTGTATAAAATTGACATAATTTTATTGATTATGGGTATATTGCCCTCGCCGCTGCAATGTACACAGCAATGAGAGAGCCCTGCCCTACGATTCGCACGGCTCATTACGGTTCATTGCCGTGTACACAGCAACCAAGCACACAGCCGCATTGCTTCTCTGCGCGTACACGCATGGTTCTTCGCAGTGAAGGCCGCCATGCCCCGCCCGGCGCGCACGCGCAAGCGTGCCGACGAGGCGGAGGCATAGAGGCCGGAACGTCATCGACCCGATCTCAACCTGATGCAGCACGGCCCCTTCGCCGCAAAGTGCGGATTCTCCCTGCACTCCCAGACTTAAAGCATTCCTTGAAGCTTCGCTGCCATGTACACTGCATTGTAGTGTACACGTCAATATTGCGAAATTACTTGCATATCTTCTCACTCATGCTACTATCCAACCAACTGCTATGAGCCATGCCTCCTGACACGCGCAACGCATGCAGCCATGCCATGAGCGGCCGGAGTTGAGGTTCCTGCTCCTACCTCGCCTTCAGCCTCTGGCCGCTGTGGGGTCACCTCCCCCACACTCCACCGCCCTGCCCCGTCGCCGCTTTACTCTCCCGGCGGCGGGGCGCTTTGGTTCTTGGCGGCGAGGCGCTTGTTTTTTTGCAGAGGGTTGGGAGGCGCTTCGCGGTAAAGCCGCACGGCGGCATGGGGCTGGGGGGTCAGGGGGTATGCCCCCTTTCGACCGCGCGCGGCGCACCCGTCCCCCGTCTATTCCGACCCTTTGTTTTCCGGGTAAAATTTCAGTTCAAATACGAATCATAAAATTAAATAATTTCAATATATTATGAATAAACAAAATGAACATACCGCAAGAGGCCATATTTTGGAACAGGCCAAATCCATCATCAACGGCGCGCGGCAGGATGAATACGGCACCCCGGAAAACAGCTTTGAGGCAATAGCCGCGTTCTGGAGTACCTATAAAGGCGTGGAGTTTTCAGCACATGATGTCGCCATAATGATGGCCCTGCTCAAAGTCGCCCGGATCAAATCCGGCAGCGGGAAGGCCGATTCCTATGTCGATCTGTGCGGCTATGCGGCGTTGGCTGCGGATATGGTTAAGAGGGGGTTCCTCGATAAGGGCATCGCTGAGGACAAGGCACTCTATGCCGCCAAAAAGTAAGAAGATACCGGCCCGTACCAATGGCCGCCCGCGTGAAGTCTCGGCAGAACTGCTCGAAGAGATTTCCGTCATGAAGACGCGCAAGGATGTCGTGTGCGCCGTGTGCCACCATCCCGACGTCGCGGATATCGAGATGCGCCTGCTTGAGATGCAGGACGGCCAGACGCACTTTGCCGAACTTGAGGCACTGGCCGAGAAATACGGCGTGTCGCGGCACCAGCTCCGTTACCACCGGGAAAGGTGCATGCTCTACAAAGTTGCTGAGTCTCTGGATAAAAACACGGGGACAGGCAAAGGCACGGCCATGAAGGATGGTGCCTACTTCATCCAGCGCCTTGGGGACTACCTGCTGAAAGCTGACGATGTGATTCAGCGCGCGGAATTGGGCAAGGATGACAAGCTGCTCCTGTCAGCCGTGGAACAGGCCCGGAAGATTTGCGATACGAACACGCGCCTTTTCATCGAGGTGTACAAGCTGCAACTCGACAAGAAGGTGCAGGACGATTTCCGAAAGATTGTGCTGGAGGTCATAGAACGCTGTGCTCCTGAAGCAAGAGACCGAATTGTCGCTGAACTCAAACGTCGCTACCAACTTGTCACAGCTCTCGGGGGAACTGGGGTGTAGCCTCGATCCCGAATTGCCCAAGACCCCGGAAGCGTTGAGGGCCGAGGAGCATCTGAAAGAGTTCATGACGCAGGCATGGCCTGTGATGGAGCCGGGCACGCCTTACATCCACGGCTGGCACATCGACGCCATCTGCGAACATCTGGAGGCCGTGGTGCGCGGGGAAATCCGCGACCTGCTCATCAACATGCCGCCGCGCCACTGTAAAACCCTGCTGGTCTCCGTGGCGTTCCCCTGCTGGCTGTGGACACGGCAGCCGAGCGCCAAGTTCCTTTTCGCTTCGTACGCCCAGCAGCTTTCCATCCGCGACAGCGTAGCCTGCCGGCGTCTGCTCATGTCGCAATGGTATCAACGCAACTGGGCGCAATCATTCAGCCTGACGGCTGACCAGAACGTCAAGCAGCGCTTCGAAAACGACAAACGCGGCTATCGGCTGGCAACGTCCGTCGGCGGGCAGCTTACGGGCGAAGGCGGCGACTACATCATTGCGGACGATCCCCATAACGTGAAGGACGCGGAGTCCGACGCTGTACGGACGGGGACGCTGGAGTGGTGGGACAAGGCCATGTCCACACGTCTGAACAATCCGAAGACAGGGCACAAAATCATCGTCATGCAGCGCGTCCATCAGGACGACCTTGCGGGGCACGTAGTTGAACAGGGCGGCTATTACCACCTGTGCCTCCCCGCCCGGTATGAAGGCCAGAAGACGCACTGGATCATCGGCTGGCAAGACCCGCGCAAGAAAGAGGGGGAACTGCTCTGGCCCGAGCGTTTTGGGGAGCCGGAAGTCCAGAAGCTGGAACGGGCGCTCGGCTCCTATGCGGCCGCCGCGCAGTTGCAGCAACGCCCTACTCCCGCCGAGGGCGGCATCTTCAAGAAGAGCTGGTTCAGAACCTACTCCGACCGGCCGCAGTTCATCCGGGTGGTCGAGTCATGGGATACGGCCACCAGCGACCAAGAGCTTGCGGCGTTCAGCGTGGGCACGGTCTGGGGAGAGACGGCCACCGGGGACTTCTACCTGATCCACGTCGAACGGGGCCGCTACACGTTTCCGAAGCTCAAGGCGACCGTCCGGGTTCTGCATACCAAGTTCAATGGCTGCGCCGTGCTGGTGGAGGACAAGAGTTCCGGCAGGCAGGTCTGCCAAGAGTTGGGCCGGGGCAAAAGGATTCCCATCCTTCCGGTGAAGGTCGGCAAGCAGGACAAGATTGCCCGCGCGTTGACGGTTTCCCCACTGGTCGAATCCGGGCACGTCTATCTCCCGGAGAATGCGCCGTGGCTGGCAGCCTACATGGAAGAAATGCTGAACTTCCCGAACTCCAAATACAAGGATCAGGTGGACTCCACGACGCAGGCGCTGAACTACCTGCGCGGTGGCTCCGCCACATCGCTCATGGACTTGAGGTAACGTATGGCCGATATTGTCAAGAACCCTGTGAGTTCCGCCATCTACCTTGAAAAGAAAGATGCGGCGCTGCTGGAACGGCTCAAAAAGATCCACCCGGTCAAAGACCTGTTCACGGGAAAAACCATCTGGAAAGATACGTTGAAGGGCCTCGTCTACAGAAGGCTGATCGGCGGCATCGCGTGGCCCGCGCCGGACTCCTATACGCCGATGACGCATCTGGCCGTATTGGCTGAAGAACGGGACGAGGACTTCTCGACGGGGCACCATACGGTTCATGTCATCTATGAGGATATGGCCCCTACCATCGAAGAAGTTCTGAATATCGCCGTGGCGAAGCAAAGCCTCTTGCGCTGTGCCGAATGGGTGGCGCCCACCCACGAGAGCGAGGTCATCCGTATCCGGCAGTGGGAAAAGGATCGGATGCGCCACAGGCTCCCACGCATCCGTATCATCCCTCCCCCATCCGTGGACTTCCTCGCGCTGCACGCGCTGGTGCAGGCCCGTACCGTCACCTGCAAGACCATGTTCTTCGGCGAGGACAGCATCGCCGCCTCGGCATACGTTTCCATCCCGGCGGAA